>Ga0302320_10000273_pt1 | contig 119800 bp, 99 predicted proteins | sample Bog_T0_3_FD_202130 | JGI IMG/M metagenome (GOLD analysis project Ga0302320, IMG submission 202130) | Peat permafrost microbial communities from Stordalen Mire near Abisko, Sweden - Bog_T0_3 | ecosystem: Environmental > Terrestrial > Soil > Wetlands > Peat | place: Sweden: Abisko, Stordalen... | reverse complement strand
GTGGTGTTCTTGGCTCTGGCTATCAGTCTGATTCCAGGGATGTTCGGCGCGCAGTTGGGTGATCTGGATGCATATGTGCCGGCTCCCGCCGATGGGCCGTCGTTCGCGCCCGCTGCCTCCACCAGCCATCATCCGGCCGTCACGACGGACTACGCAGGCGCTTTCCGCAGCGCCAAAGAGCAGAACAAACGCGTCCTCGTCTCCTTCACCGGCTACGCCTGCACGAACTGCAAGTGGATGAAAGCCAATATGTTTTCCCGCTCCGAAATCGCCGGCCTGCTGGACGGCCTGGTCCTCGTGGACCTCTACACCGATGGTTCCGACGCCGTCAGCGAGGCCAATCAGCGGCGGCAGCAGACCCTTTTCAACACCGTCGCCATTCCTTTCTATGCGATCTTCGACGCGGAACAGAAGCCGCTCGCCTCATTCCCCGGCCTGACGAAGGATCCAGACGAATTTGCGCGGTTCCTGAAGAGCGGCTCTAGTAACTGATTGATTCTAAATCAATACCCCTGAGGGAGCCGACCCGTCGAGGCGGCGTGGGCAGCTTGGCCTCCATTCCGAAGGCTCAGAGTCACGGCTGCGCGTGAAAGAGATTGCGCTGCGCCCGCGACGCCCTTGTGCGGCTATTGGCGCTGGCAGACTGGTGAGCGCACTGTGAAAAACACGTATTCCCGCGGCAATGGCAGCGCGAAATCACACTGATTCACTCTTGCCGCCGGGCAGTGTGCGGTGGCATGCCCAGTTGATTCCGCACCGGCTCGCGCCGCCGATCAGCAGGCTCGGGCCCACCGGGCCACGACCAGTTCGGCCACCAGGTCTTCCTGTTCCTTATCGAGTTCCTTTTTCCACTCCTCCAGTTTCTCTTCCCGCAGCAGGTCAAGAACCGCCATCTTGCGTTCCGCCTCTGTCAGAGCGCGCCGCTGGGTGGCAATGCGCGCCTCAAGTGGGGGACGCAGGCTCGCCAGACGATGACACTCGCGCCGGATATAGCCGCGGTAGGAATCGAGAGCCTGTAATTCCTGCATCGGTGGCAGAGGCGCATCTGGCCCGGGGCGCACTGCTTGATCGGCCTCCGCAGCGGCATTGCCGAGTGCGACACGGGCCCGCTCCAACTGATTCAGTTCGGCAAACAGCGCTTGCAGCCGGGCTTCCTCCGCGTCTCTTTGCGACTCCCGCCAGCGACGCACTTGTTCGAGACGAAAGTTAAATTTTTTCAACGGGATGCCCCCCCCCAAGCCGGGAAACGAGTTCCTTCATTCGGTCCACGGTCTGGTCCATGGAACTCCTCTCGCCGGGCGCCTGGCACAGAAAGCGGTTAATATCCTCCTGCAGGCGTAAGGCCGCATCGACGCCCGCGTTGGAACCCGAAACGTAAGCCCCAATGCGCAACAAGTCCTCCGTAGATTGGAGCAGCGAAATGCACTCCCTCAACCGTGTCGCCGCCGTCAACTGATCTGGTCGGCCGACGCGGGCGGCGAGGCGCGAGATCGACTGCAGGACATCGATCGCCGGGTAGTGCCCTTTTTGTCCCAGTCGCCGCGCCAGAACAATGTGGCCGTCCAAAATGCCGCGCACTGCGTCCGTAATCGGCTCATTCATGTCATCACCTTCCACCAGCACTGTGAAGAAGCCGGTGATCGAGCCGCGTCGGAAGTTGCCGGCGCGCTCGAAAACCTTGGGAAGCATCTGAAAAACTGATGGAGTGTAGCCTTTCTGGCTGGGCGGTTCGCCCGCCGCCAGTCCGATCTCGCGTTGCGCCATCGCTAATCGCGTGACCGAGTCCGCCACCAGCAGCACATTGGCGCCCTGATCGCGAAAGTACTCGGCTATGGCCAGGGCGACGAAGCAGGCCCGGACACGCAGGGGCGAAGGGCGGTCCGAGGTGGCCACAACCAGCACGCTGCGCTTCTGTCCTTCCGGCCCCAGCTCACACTCAATGAAATCGCGGACTTCACGGTTCCGCTCGCCCACGAGAGCGACGACGGCCACGTCGGCGTTGTGGTGTCTGAGTAATGAGCCCAGCAGCATGCTCTTGCCGACACCGCTGCCCCCGAAGATGCCGATGCGCTGGCCGCGGCCGCAGGTCAGAAACCCGTCGATAGCCTTGACCCCAGTGGTGAGGGCGGCGCAGATCGGCTCCCGCTCCAACGGTCCCGGAGGAGCGGCGTAGAGGTCATAGAAGGCTTCGGCCCGGATGGGAGCGCCGCCGTCCATCGGAACACCGAAGCCGTCGATAACACGGCCCAGGAGTTGGGAAGACACGGCCACGCGCGAGTCGCGCCGGCGTGTCACCAGAGTGTCGCCGGGCTGCAATCCCCCGGTTTCCTCGAGCGGCATGGAGAGGATGCGCCCCTCACGAAAACCGATGACCTGGGTGCGGATAGTGTGCCCCGCCCGGGTCCGGATCTCACAGAAGTCGGCGACACCCGCAGGGGGGCCCTTGGATTCAATGAGTAGACCCACGATCTGTTCGACCACGCCGGTCGCCCGCACGGGGTCCACTTCCCGAAGAGCCTCAAAAAACCGTTCCAGCCCCTTAGCCTGTGTGGCGGATGTCAAACCCTCTCGCTCCTCTCAGTCCTCAATGCGCGTCGCTTTGCTCTATCAGATCGGCAAATCCGCGCTGAATTTCTTCCAATTGTGCGTCCGCCGAAGCATCAAAACCACCTCGGCGTGTCTCCACTAGAACGGCTCCGGGCTCAAGGTGAGGGTCGGCAATGACGGCCAGACCCGCGGGAGCGCCCAGTTTATTCAGGCACACGCGAACGGTTTCGGCATGTGAGGGATGCAGGCGAACCTCCAGTACTTCGCGCAGTGAAATCGATTCCAGCCCGGCCCGCACCAGCCCCAAAATCGCCTCGGGATCGATAGTTAATTCACGCCTCAGGATGCGGCGGGCGATCTCCAGAGCGAGTTGAACGACTTCGCGCTCGGTCTCCTTCCGATAGCGGGCGCGGCAGGAGGCCAGCTCTTCGAGGCTGCGGGCGACTCGATCGAGAGGGGCCTGAAGCTCCTGTAGGGCTGAGTTCCGGCCGGCCTCGCGTCCGGATTCGAAAGACTGGGCGCGCTCGCGCTCGATACGGCTTTGGAATTCTCGCAGCAGAAGCTCGCGAATCCGCTCAGCCTCGGGACCGGAGGGCTCGCTGTCAGCGGGATGGGGACCCGCTGCGACCTGTTCTGTCGCGTCGGCGTGTTGCCAGAGATGCTTCTGCAAGCACGCTTGGTCGCCGCGCACGATCCTAGACGACATATTGCTCGCCTACCGCGCCCTTCAGGCTGATTGCGCCCTCCGTCTCCATTTGCCGCACAACCGCGATGATCTGTTGCTGCGCTGCCTCGACCTCTTTGATTTTGACGGGGCCCAGCGCCTCCATATCTTCTCGCAGCATCTCGGCGCCACGGGTCGACATCCCCTCCAGAAAGTGTTCCTTGAGCTGGTCACTGGTCCCTTTCAAGGCGACCGTCAGCACCTTGCGGTCGATGCGGCCAAGAATCTCCTTCATGCCATTCTGATCGATCAGCAGCAGGTCTTCGAAGACGAACATCAGGTGGCGGATCGTTTCCGCGAGCGCCGGGTCCCGGCTGTCGATGGTCTCGATGATCTCCTTGCTGCAGGATGAGTCGAGGCGATTGAACATCTCGGCCACGGCTCGTACGCCACCGTAGGACTCGCGGCTCATTTCACCGAGCGACTTGAGCTTCTGGCCAATGATCGAGGCGATCTTGGTGATGATATCGGGTGAAATCTGGTCCAGATTAGCCATGCGCAGGGCGACATCGGCCCGCAGTTCGTTGGGCAGTGAGTAGAGCAGTCCCGCAGCCTGAGATGGATTGAGGTGACTGAGCACAAGCGCAATGGTCTGGGGGTGCTCGTTGTGGATGAACTTGGCCACCTGTTGCGGGTCGGCTTTCTGCAGTGCATCGAAGTTTGCCGTGTCATGTCCCATCTGCTTGAGCAGGCGGTCCAGCATCTTCCTCGCAGCTTCCGGCCCAAAGGCCTTGTTGAGGATTTTTCGGGCATACTCGATACCGCCCTTCAGGACATAGTCCTGAGCCATCGCGAGTTCGTAAAATTCTTCGAGGACTTGCTCGCCTTCCTCGGCGGAGATGCTTTGCACGCGCGCAATCTCGCGTCCGATCTGGCCGACTTCATCCTCATCGAGTTCCTTGAAGATCTCCGCACTGAGCGCCTCTCCTATACACACGGACAGGATCGCCGCCTTCTTGGGACCACTGATCTGAAGCTTCAGTGAAGTCTCTTCTTTGGCTGCGTTTCGAATCATGGCTCAGACGGCCTCTGCACTCAGCCATGAACGAATCAGTTGCGCCACCTTGCCGGGGTCCTTTTTCGCCTCATCGAGGATGAATTTCTTTAAGACTTCGGACTTGCGCGTTGTCGGAATTGTTTTGAGAGACAGCAAAGCATCGAGCTCGGCCTGCTCTTGAACCTGCCGGTTCTCCGCCAGTTGGGCCATGGCCTTGGCCTCAAACTGGGCCGGCGAGCCGAGCTGCGCGGGAGTTGCCGTGCCGGGAGCGAGCCGGGCACCGCCGGCAAGTGCGACCTCTACTTTCGGCGCTTTCCGCCCCAAGCGCACCTTCAGAAGCAATCCGATTGCGACCAGGGCAACGATAAAGAAGCACCCTCCCGCGATGAGCCACAGCGGCGACAGCGAGCGCAAGCGAAGAGTCAACTCCTCCCATCCAGTGGACGGTTTCCGGGGCCCCGCGGGCACCGGACGCGCGAACGGTTCTGGCGCCGGCAGGGCCAGCGTGACATCGAAGGGCAACGTTTCGACGAGGACCTGGTCGCCGCGGTTCTGCTGGAAACCGATCACGCCGGAGATCACTTCCTTGACGACTTTCAGCGTATCGGCCGAGGGCGGATCCAGAACACGCTTGGCGGAAGGGCCAACCCCCTCCCAGTGAACACCCTGATCCACCAGAATCGCCACGGAAACGCGCTTGACGGCCCCTTGCGGTAGTTTGACGTGTTTGACGACGCGGCTGGTTTGATAAGTGACGTTTTCGGTCTTCCGCGAGACCGCCCCGCGGCCGCCAGGCGAAGGCGGGACCGGCCGAGGCAGGTTGGAAGCAGTGCCCGGCACCCCGCCGCTGCTCGTAGTGCCGTTGGACTCCTCCGTTTTCTGAGAGGTCAGCATCACCGAGTGGTCAGGGTCGAACGTCTCTTCGCTCTGGTCGCCGCTCGTGAAATCGCATTCCAGAGTGACACCGGCGCGATACTTCTCCGGGCCGAGGAGCGGATCCAGGGTGGAATGGATCTTCACCAGCAGGTCGTGTTCGATCGATTGGCGGTAATCGAGCATCGCCGAGGAAGCACCGGCATCGGCATCCAGCAGGCTGCGTGGTTTGCCGAGCAGGTTCCCGTTCATGTCGAGCACCGAGACCGAATCGGGCTGCAAACCTTCGACAGCGCTGGCGGCCAAGTGCTCGATGGCCGAGATGTTCTGCTGAGTCAGTTTCGCGCCGGGCCTCAGCCGGACCAGGACGCTGGCCTTGGCGGGCTGGCGCAGATCTGTGAAAACAGAATCCTTGCCGAAGGTAACGTGGACCCGTGCGCTTTCCACGCTGGTGAGGGTCATCACAGAGCGTTCGAGCTCGCCCTCAATCGCCCGGCGCAACCGAATCTGCTCGTCGAATTCGGTGGCGCCGAAGTTCTGCTTATCGAAGAGCTCAAATCCGAGACGGCCGCTGCGCGGCAAACCAGCGGCCGCCATATCGAGACGAAGTTCCGCGACGCGCGCAGACGGGACCAGGACGGCGCCGTTATCGGCAACTTTGTAGTCGACGTTGGCAACCCTGAGTTTCTCGACGACGGCGGCGGCATCCTCGGGGGCCAAGCTGGCGAACATCGGGCGCAGGTCGCGATCCTTGTTCCAGCGAATCCCGAAGAAGATGCCGCCGGCGACCAAACAGGCTGCGACGGCAATCAACAACTTCTGCTGCAGCGAGAGCTGATCGAGAAGCTGCCTGAGCTGATTCATCATCGGGCTCTCATATCTGCATCTTCATGATTTCCTGGTATGCGGAAATGACTTTGTTGCGGACCTGCAGAAACAGATCGAGGGCGATGGCGGCCTTCTGCTGGTCCAGCGCGACCTTATGAATTTCCCCGGTTGCGCCACTCATAAAACTCTCCGCCGAGGCGTGAGCTGCGTTCTGCATGGACTCGACGCCATTAAGCGCGTCGGTCATGGCCGCACCGAAACTGCCTGCGCCAGCCGGTGTGTTCTCAATGGTTCTGATGCCCTGCGGAGCGAGGATGGGCGAGGCCGCGGAGGTGATGGCGTTGACACTCATATCTTAAGCAGGTCGATGGACTTGGAGATCATATCTTTCACGGCCGCAATGGCGGCGGTGTTGGCCTCGAAATTGCGCGAAGCGTCCATCAGGTCCACCATCTCCTCGGGGGGGCTGATGTGTGGGAAGGAGACATAGCCTTGCGCGTCGGCATCCGGATGGCCAGGCTGGTAGCGTTGGTCGGGAGCGCGGGTGTCTTCCACGATCTCGGAAACGGAGACGCCGCTCGCGCCGGCGCTCAGCGCGGACTGAAACACGGCGGAGAAGGGTGCGTCGAGCTGGTCGGTGCTGGTCAGTACTACATCCTTACGCTTGTAAGGACCGCCATCGGGCGTGCGGGTGGTTTCGGCGTTGGCCAGGTTCTCCACGATGGTCTCGGCCCGGAGGCGTTGGGCCTGCATGCCCGAGGCGCTCACCGACATAAGGTCCAGGAGACTCATCAGGACTTCCCTTCATCAATCGCCGACTTGACCATCCGCAGCTCGTTCTTCATCAGATTGGAGACGAGATTGAAGCGCATGGCGTTTTCGGCGAGCAGGCGGGCTTCGCGGTCCAGGCTGACATTGTTGCCGTCGTTCTTCACGGTGAGACCGGCTGGTTCAAAGACCGTGGGACTGTTGCCGGCAAGCTGAGACTCCAATTCAAACTGAAAGTCGATATCCCGCGTGCGATAGCCCGGGGTATCGATGTTGGCGACGTTGGAAGCGACGAGCGTCTGACGTGCGCTCAGTAGATCGAGATACTGCTCCATCCGCGATGTAATCGGATCGAACATTTCGCTGGCGTCAGTGCACGAAGGATGCCAATCGGCCCGGCGGCGAGGGGAGGTTCTATCTATATAAAACTGAAAGACTTTTATGACCCGTCGGAGTCATAGAAGGTGGGATGGGCACGTACCATTTCGGAGGCCGTCTCAAACGCTGTTCCAATTTGGATCAGTGGTCCCGTTCCGATACCCGGGCAGGAGCCGGCGGCCCGCTGCCAGTCGCGGACGCCGACGATGAGTTCGGGCCAGAATGGAAACAGCCGGCACTGCGTGGGCTTGGCCGGGTGGATCGAGCAGCCGCCGGCCAGGAGGAAGGGACATTGCCGGCCGCGCGGCTTGCGGAGTCTGAGAAGATGAGTTGTCCTATAGACAAAACGCCGCTCAAACCGGGCCGGCGTGAGGCCGAGGTGCGCGGCGGCGCGGAGCAGGTCATTCTCCGTCAAATAAACGTAGCCCGGCTCTTCGCAACAGCGGGTGCATCCGGGCTGACAGGTAAAACGAAGCATACGCGGCATGCGCAGGCAGGCCCTCTTTCCAAAGCATAACGCCTCGGGATTGTTTAAAACGAGGTTGTATTGAACGCCCGGGCAGTTTAAGCTTTGGGAAGAATCAACCGCAACGAGGAAGGAACGCAATGCAAGTCCGAAAGGACAATGAGTTCGAGTTTGTGCTGGGCAACCGCCAGCTTTTCAGCGTGCTCGCCATTATTGTGTTGCTGTTGGGAGTTTTCTTCGCGATGGGGTTTTTCGCCGGGAGGAGTGTGGGGCAGGCCGCCGCCAAGGCGGACGAGGGCCAGCGCCACGCGGCCGACAATCCGCCGATCGTTCTCGAAGCGCCTCTGAAGTCCGAAGCGGCGGCGGAAACTGCCGCTCCGCCACTCGTGGCGACGTCTCCGGAAAGCGACCAGCCGAAGGAGTCAGCAAATACTGAGCCGGCGATTCCCCCAACCGAGCAGCGGGAAGCGCTTCCTCACGCGGCCGCGAAGCCACCGGCGCCGGCTCCGGTACCGCCAAAGCCCGTTGCCGGGCGCGGTGTGGATGCGGTGGGCGAGCCCGCGCCGGGTTCGTACCTGCAGGTTGCGGCGACGACGCTGAGCCAGGCGCAGGCCATGGCGGCACTGCTCCGGAAGAGCGATCTTCCGACGGCTCTGGCGCAGTCGACCAAACCAGAACTGGTGCGCGTCCTGGTGGGGCCGTTGGCATCGGCTGAGGCCAGCAACCAGGCTCGCGGGAAGCTGAAGAGCCTGGGCGTCGACAAGCCGTACCCGGTGAAGTATCCAAGGTGACAGAAGAGGGAAGACGGCCTGCAGTGCCCGAGGACCGGCCGCCGGCCGATTCGTCCCCATTGGTCCGGATCGGCTCGAAGATTCCGGCGACGTCGCGCCTGCCAGGGTTTCTGCGGAAACCGGTCACCAACTTCGAGTCAGTTCAATTGCTGAAAAACGGCCTGAGGCGGCTCAAGCTGCACACGGTGTGTGAGTCGGCGCGCTGCCCGAATATCCACGAGTGCTTCCACCGCGGCGCGGCGACGTTCATGATTCTCGGCAACTTGTGCACGCGCGGATGCGCTTTCTGTGCCGTGCCGAAGGGCTCGCCGCTGAAGCGCGAATTCGCACTGGACCCAGACGAACCGGCGAGCGTGGCGCGCATGGCGCAGCAGATGGACCTGCGCTACGTGGTCATCACCAGCGTGAATCGCGACGACCTGGAAGATGGCGGCTCGCGCCATTTCGCGGAGACGGTGCGGCGCGTGCGCGAGGCGCTGCCGCAGGCGCGGGTGGAGGTGCTGACGCCCGATTTCTGTGGGGACCGGGAAGCGGTGGCGCGCGTGCTGGATGCCGGGCCGCAGGTATTCAACCACAACCTGGAGACGGTCGAGCGGCTGTACCGGCGCGTGCGGCCACAGGCCAATTACCGGCAGTCGCTGGAGGTGCTGGCGTTCGCTCGCGCGTATCGGCCGGACGTGCTCACGAAGTCGGGGCTGATGGCCGGATTGGGCGAAACGGAGGAGGAAGTTCAGGTCGTGTTGCGGGATTTGCGTCGGTCGGGCACCGAGGTGGTAACCATCGGGCAGTATCTGCAACCGACGCGGCGCAACATGGAAGTGGCTGAGTACGTCCCTCCGGAGCGCTACGAACGATGGAAAGAGTATGGGCTGGCGATCGGATTCAGAATGGTCTTCGCCGGGCCCTTCGTGCGGTCTAGCTATATGGCGGAGATGGTGAGCGAGGGCGCGCGGAAGGCTTAGGACGGTTGGCGGCGGCGGCGCGGGCGTGGCGCAGGACGGACCGGCGCTCGGAGGAGTCGCCATGGCCTTGCGGGCCACCCGTCGAGGTGAATGTCAGCGGGTGACATTCGAGAGAGTGGTTGTGTTACTGAGCCGCGACCGTGAGGGAGCGGAGGTGTTGTGCCGGAGTCGCGACTTTTAAGGAGTCGCCACGGCTCTGCGGGCCACCCAGAGACGAATACCTGTAGGTGACATTCGAGAGGGCGACAATGCACAACATCGCCGGGGGAACGGCGCGGCCAGCAGAGGATTGAGCATGCAGCGGAGTCAACTGGCGTTGTTGGGAGGTCTGGCCGCGGGCCTGTTGTTGTTCGCCATCTTCCCGCCGCTGGACCTGCGCGCGCTGGCGCCACTGGCGCCGATCCCACTCCTGTATGCGCTGGCGTGGGAGGGCCAGCAGGGTAGATTGTCCGCCTGGCAACGCGCGCTGGCAGGCTGGATTGCGGGCACGCTCGCGTGGGGCCTGATGTGTTACTGGATTCGCGACACGCTGGCCGTGTATGGGGGCTTGGAGGGCCCACTGAGCTGGCTGGCCATCGCGCTGTTCGCGGCGATTAAAGGGCTGCACCTGGCCGTGTTTGCGACGCTGGCCGGCCCGCTGCTGGCACGGCCGTGGGGCGGAGTGGCGACGGCGGCGCTATGGACTGGCCTGGAGCGGACGCATGGGCCGCTGGGGTTCACGTGGCTGCTCGTGGGCAATGCCGGCATCGACATGCCACTGCCGCTGCGCCTGGCGCCGCTCACGGGCGTGTACGGGCTGTCTTTCGTCTTCCTGGCGCTCGCCGGGGCGGCGACCTTCGTGCTGCTGCGGCGGCCGCGTCGGCATCTGCTGTACATCGCGCCGCTGGCGGCGCTCTGGCTGCTGCCCGCCGCGCCTCAGGCCAAGCCTCCCAATGCGCAGGCCGTCAGCCTGCAGCCGGCGCTGCGGGAGACTACGCCGCTATCTGAGGAAGATAACGACCGCACCGTGCGCCAGCTTTCCTTCCTGACCCTGCAGGATGCGCTGGACCCGCGCCAGCCGGCGCCGCAACTGGTTCTGTGGCCCGAGGCGCCGGCGCCCTTCTATTATTATGAAGACGCCCAATTCCGCGACCAGATGAACACGACGGCGCGCTTAGCGGGCGTGCCCATAATTTTCGGCGGCGTGGCGCGGACGCCAGAGGGACGGCCGCTGAATTCGGCGTTCTTTCTGACCACCGACGGGCATCTCGCCGGCCGCTACGACAAACGGTTCCTGGTGCCGTTCGGCGAATTCGTGCCGCCGTTATTCGAATGGGTCAACAAGGTCTCCCAGGAGGCGGGCGACTTCGTGCCGGGCACGCGCGTGGTGACGTTCATCGCCGGCGGGCACGCGATCGGGCCATTCATCTGTTATGAAGCCGCCTTCCCGCACCTGGTGCGCGAGGTGGCCGGCGAGGGCGCTGAAGTCTTCGTGAATCTCAGCAACGACGGCTACTTCGGGCGCAGCGCGGCGCGCGAGCAGCACCTGTTGCTGGCGCGGATGCGCGCCGTCGAGAATCGGCGCTGGCTGTTGCGCTCGACCAACGACGGCATCACGGTTTCCATCGATCCGCAGGGCCGCATCTGGGACCGCTTCGCGCCGCTGCAGCGAACGGTGGGGCGGCTGCGCTTCGGTTGGGAGACGACGAAGACGCCGTACACGCGCGCGGGCGACTGGTTCGCGTGGCTCTGTCTCGCGGTGGGGCTCGTCTCGGCTGTTTGGGAACTGATGCCGCGCCGCAGCGCCAGCCCTCTCTAACGGCATAAGATAGAGCCGTGAAGCTCACAACCTGCCTGCTATTTTCTGCACTCCTGTGTTCACTGACGGTCGCCCAGCCGGCCGAAAAGAAGGTCTATCCGAAGCGCTGGGTCTATGTGTCCAACCGGCTCGCGTCGGACAAGGACCTGGCTGCCATTCGCAACATCATTGAGACCGCCGCGGCCCACGGCCTGAACGGCATGGTTTGGGCTGGGGCGCTGGACGAGATCGACCTCCAACCCGCGGCCTACATCGCCCGCCTGAAGCAGGTGAAGCAGCTCTGCGACCGCTTGGGGGTTGAAATCGTCCCGATCGGCTTCGGCACGGGCTACGGCGCAGCGCTGCTGGCGCACGACAAGAACCTCGCCGAAGGGTTGCCCGTCAAAGGCGCCCTCTATGTGGCCGGGAACGGCAAGGCGGTCTTCCAGGCCGAGACCGAGCCGGTCGTCGTCGCCAGCTCCGGACCGGCGCCGGTGGCTCGTTTCGAAAAACTGCTGGACGTCAAGCCCTATCGCTGCTACCGCGTCAAGGTAAAAGTGCGTGGGGATGGCGTCGCGCCTGGCGCGACACTCGAGTTTCGTGCCGACACGCTCGACAAGAAGCGCAACTGGTGCTGGTTCGAGCGGCCAATCGTCTCTGGCCGCGAGTGGCACGAATACACGACCGCCTTCAATAGCTCCTCCTCCGACAAGCTGAATTTCAGCATCGCCATCGAGGACGGCCTCGCCGGCAAACTGGAGATCGAGGACCTGCGGATCGAAGAGGTCGGCCTGCTCAATGTTCTCCGCCGCGCCGGCACGCCGCTCCTCGTGCGCGGCGAGAAGAGCGGCTCGCTCTACGTCGAGGGCCACGACTACGCCCACGTCACCGATCCGGATTTGAACTTCCTCTTCGATCGGCCCAGCCCCGTCATCACCCTCCCCGCCGGCTCTCACATCAAGCCCGGCGACAAGCTGCGGGTGGACTATTACCACGGCATGCTGATCTACAAGGACCAGACCCCCGCCTGCCCCTCGGAGCCCAAGGTCTTCCAAATTTGGGGCAAGCAGTTGCCGCTGATCCAGAAATACCTCGCACCCAAGGCCTATCTGCTCTCGGTGGACGAAGAGCGCATGGGCGGGACTTGCGAAACCTGCCGCCGCCGCCATATCGGCATGGCCGAAATCATCGGCGACTACGTCACCCGCGTCCAGGCGATGATGAAGGCCGCCAGCCCCGGCGCGGAAGTCTTCATCTGGTCCGACATGTTCGACCCCAACCACAACGCGCACGGAGACTATTACTTAGTGGACGGTGATTACAGCGGTTCCTGGAAGTACCTCCCCAAGGACATTCAGATCGCCTGCTGGAACTACGACACGCGCGAGAAAAGCCTGCCGTTCTTCTCCGGGCTGGGCTACAAGACCCTCGCCGCCGCCTACTACGACGCCGACGACCTGAAGAATCCCGCCGGTTGGCTCGATTCGCTCGACAAGACGCCCGGCGCCGTCGGCATCATGTACACAACCTGGGAGAACAAGTACAAACTTCTGCCGGGGTTCGGAGACATGGTGTCCAAGCGGCAGTAGCGGCGATTCTCTTTAGCCGCAAAATCCTGGGACAGTACACGCAACCGCTGATTTCGCCACACGGAGTCGTCCGCACCCCTTGCCTCCAGGCCGCCCCAAGGCGGACAATGAACGACACACCACCGCAACAGACGGTCATCTGGCGCTGGAAATTGGTGTTTGAGTGTACTGTCCCTGGATTCAAATGTCATGGGTTCAGCTCTATTGGGCAAGAGATAAGACAATACCTATGAAGAATGACGTACAAAACATCGAACCTCGCCCACTAACGAGGCGGGAGGTCGGCTGGATACGTGAGATCTTGCAGACGAGCGAGGTGTGGAAGGATACTGATATTGGCGGGACGGAGGTCATTGCCGAAGGGCCATGCGATGAGGGAATTAGCATCATCCTACGGGGACCTGAACCAGCTAACACTAGGTCTTCTGCTGCCGAAGACTATATTGGAAGGCTAGTGATTTGTACCGACGACAACAGCATGATTGAAGTTCGGCTGACACAAGCAGACCGAAGACTCCATGAGTTGTTTGTGCTATTCGTCGACCCAAAGCATCCCCGGCGCAAATTTCCGGAAAGCTGGACGGAAGTTTCGCACGAAGCCTCGGAGCTGTGATGCTGGGCCTCCGTTTCTCGCTCCCTTCCCATCTCCGCTCGCGGTGCCAGCCCGAAGAGCAGTGAAGAGGCGAAGGGGTCAGCCTGACACGAGCGGTTGGCGATTCTGGCCAAAGGGGCGAAGGAAGGCGAAGGAGGCGAAGGGGTCAGCCTGACACGAGCGGTTGGCGATTCTGGCCAAAGTGGCAGTCGGCTCTGCCACGTTGGGGCGAAGGGGCGAAGGGGCGAAGGGGGCGAAGGGGTCAGCCTGACACGAGCGGTTGGCGATTCTGGCCAAAGTGGCAGTCGGCTCTGCCACGTTGGGGATTTTTGATGATTTCCGAGCATTATTGAATCAAAATGCCGGAAAATCAACGCGGTGTGCGCCTGGTGAGGCGTTCCACATCACGCAGCGGGGGGCCGACCGTCAGCGGGTCTTTTTCAAGGATGCCGACAGATCGGCGTATTTGCGCTTGAAGGCCCACAATCTGGCGGACGCCGGGGTCCGGGTGCTGGCCTGGCGCCTGATGGGGAATCATATTCATATCGTTGAAGTTGCGGAGCACAACCACTCGCTCTCGGTGCTCCTGCGGTGGGTCCACGCGCCGGTATGCGCAGATCAGGTGCGGTCGGTCGCGTGTTGAATAGTCGAATTCCGCGGAGGAGAGCAGAAACCAGGCGTAGAACAGGAATCAAGCGAAAGTGGCAGAGCCGACTGCCACTTTGGCCAGAATCGCCAACCGCTCGTGTCAGGCTGGCCTGTTCGCCGGCCTGTTCGCCGCTCGTGTCAGGCTGGCCTGTTCGCTCGTCAGCGTTATACTCTCAATTAGATTGGCACAAGGCATCGATCAGGCCAGTGCGTGTGGGAAACTCCCAACGGAAACAGAGTGTTCTGATTGTCCCAATTCCGCAGATTCTTGTCTGACACCGCGAATCGCATCAAGGTAGGAGGGATCCGCCATGGACTTTCCATTCCGGCGCATCGCCTCAGCCGAGCTCTCCCGTCACTGTTCGTCGTCTCTTTGCCGCGCTCATTTTCGTCCTATACCTATTTGTTGGCGCGCTCAGCACTTCTGCTGGGTGAACCCAGATTCACGACGTTCGGAGAGGTTCTGAACCCTGATCGCTTCGATAAAGGCTATACGCCGCGCGAAGAAGTTCGGAACTTTTTTGTTCGCCAGAATCGAGACCCGGCCGCATTTCATCGGAACATCGCTTTTCTCGATCGAGTTGTTGAGGCGCACGGGTTCGCATACAAGGACGTGTGTCAGCCATTTGTCGTGGCAGCATGGTTGCGGAGTAGAAAGGAGTTCCGCATTCTCCACATCCGGCGGAATATTGCGGATGTGGCGGCCACCATGCTTAAGTTGACATGGGTGTACCCTGCTGCGGCAGCGAATTACCACGCGGACATCGAGTCGGCGGTGGTCGAGGGACTCGTCGTGGCGGACCATGTGCTCGCCACGCTTCCCGCCATAACGGTTGAGTATGACGACTTGGTTCGCGACGGCACGGCACTCTCAGCCGCGCTTTCCACGCTCTATCCGAACTCCGAAGTCCCGGCGATTGGTTTCCGTAACGATCAGCTTGAGACAAGCCATGCCAGAACGATGGCGCTCAGGGCCTCGCCGCAGTACGCCGTGATCGAGCGAATCATTCGTGACCTGGGGACAAATCTCAGTTCCACCAGCCCGGATTAGCAGATCCAAACAGGATGTTCGTAAGCCGGGGAGAGCACATACAAACCGGAGACAGCGGTGAGAGATGAAACTCCCGCTTCACTCGGAAGCAGGAAAATGCCCGATTCTCGTACTTTTGGAATCAGTGGCTTGCGGGCAGTTTCGAGAGAGTGCAATCACCGATTCCCCGCGACCCCTACCTCGGAACTGGGGAAATGCGGAGATCCTTTCTCACCGCAAGCAGGGCGAAGGGGGCGAAGGGGTCAGCCTGACACGAGCGGTAGTCGAAGCGCGAAGGCGCGAAGGGGTGCGCGAAGGCGCGAAGGGGTCAGCCTGACACGAGCGGTTGGCGATTTTGGCCAAAGCACCAGTCGGCTCTGCCACTTTCGCTTCGCGAAGGGGTCAGCCTGACACGAGCGGTTGGCGATTTTGGCCAAAGCACCAGTCGGCTCTGCCACTTTCGCTTGATTCCCTTTTTGCGCCTGATTTCTAACCTTCTGCGCCTCGTCCGACCTTTCAACACGCGACCGACTGCACCCGATTCCCTTTCTCGAAGCCCCATTTCCGCCAAATCCGCTGAAAACGCTCCTCGAACATCCCTAAGTACTCATTTTCGCCAAACCACAGTGCTCGGAAATCATCGAAAATCTCCAAGGTGGCAGAGCCCTCTGCCACCTTGGCCAAAATCGCCAACCGCTCGTGTCAGGCTGACCCCTTCGCCCTTCGCGCCTTCGCGCCGCTCGTGTCAGGCTGACCCCTTCGCGCCTTCGCCAAGCGGACAATGAACCACGCACCACCGCAACAGACAGTCAATTGACTCCGGAAGTGGGCGTTTGAGTGTACTGTCCCTGGGCACGGGGCAAGGAGACGTCCCCTTGCCCTCTTTCCCCCATTGATTGGCCTTCTACTGTTGCTTATACTTGGTGGCGGGAGATATTCTTGTTGGCGCGGGTAGCGCCCGCTGGCCATTTGACCCGGTCCGCGAAGTGAAACCAGGACAGAGGTGGGCCGAGTCGTCTTCCTGCATTGAGGCGCGGGCCTGAAAGAGGAACTGCCATGTCATTCGGGATCTATATCGTCGGCTTCTTGATATTAATTGGCGGGCTAATCTATGGAGCCATACTACTGCATATCGCCGCGCATTGGATCGCAGTGGGTGCAATTGTACTCTTGGGCCTTGCGATTTTGATGGGCGTCCAAGCCACGCGGGGGAAAGATCCGTCGCATTAAAAGCTGGGAAAGCCGGGGACACTACACGCAATCACCGATTCCCCACCGTCGATTGCGACGATGTGTAATGAATCCATGCATCGACGAACGTTCGTTTTAGGCACCAGCGCTGCTTTCCTCTCACAGGCCGCCCCTTCCGACCAGTTCACTCTGGGCGTCATCGGCGCGGGTGGCCGCGGGCAACTGCTGATGCGGACTTTCGCCGAGGTCGCCCCGGTGCGCTTCGAGGGCGTGTGCGACGTCTATGAGCCTAACCTGGAGAGCGGACTTTCGTTGGCCAAGGGCAGTGCCAAGGCCTATCGGAACTATAAGGCGTTGCTCGACAACCAAAGCATTCAGGCGGTCATCATCGCCACGCCCGAGCATTGGCACCATCAGATGCTGCTGGATGCGCTCTCTGCCGGCAAGGACGTGTACATCGAGAAGCCGCTCTGCCGTACTCCGGAGCAGGGCGTCGAGCTGATGAAAGCCGCGCGCAATTCCCGCTCGATTGTGCAGGTTGGCATGCAGCGCCGCAGTTATGACCTGTACCTCAAGGCCCGCGACGTGCACGCCGCCGGCACATTGGGCGCCGTGCGGTTGGTCCGAAGTTGGTGGATTAATTACAGCCTGAATCAGCGCCCGGCCGAGAAGCTCGATGGCCTGCTCGATTGGGAACAATGGCAAGGCCCCGCCACGCGCCGCCCCTTCGATCCGAACCGCTTCCGCAACTGGCGCGGGTACAAAGACTACTCCGGCGGAATCGTGGCCGATCAGGGCGCCCACATCTACGACGGCATTCATCTGATCCGCGGTGTCGGTTTTCCTGCTGCCGTCAATGCTTCCGGAGGGATGGTGCACGCTCCCAAAGTCGATACACCCGAGACGGTGGTCGTGGCTGCCGAGTACCCTGAGGATTTCCTGGGCGTCTTTACCATCAACTATGCCGGCATGCACTATCCCACGAAGCTGGATCAGCTCAACCAGTTCGATGGAGAAGCCGCCCGCATGGACGTCGGGCGTGAGTTTCTAAACGTCTACCTCCAGGCGGAACCGGAGAAACCCGCTCTCAGCGCGATCGGCTCCTTCAGCAGTGCGACCACGGCTCACATCCGCAATTTCCTCGACTGTGTGCAAACCCGCCGCGAGCCGAATGGCACGGTCGAAAAGGGTTTTCAGGCCGCGCTGGTCATTCAGATGGCGAATCTATCTATGGACACAGGCCGCCGCATCCGTTGGAACCACCAGGCGCAGCGGATAGAGGTCTAAAACAGGGGCCAACACACGCAATCACCGATTCCCGGCCACCCCTGCCCTAGAAATGGGGAAACGCGAAGATCCTCTTTTCACCGCAAGCCGCTCGCCGGCTCCATACGAGACCAGCTACGGCGCATCCTCCAGGCCACGGGCTATTCGCCCGCCCCAGGCGTTCAGCCAGCCTGCCCTCGGCAGCGGCAGTTATGCTTGACACGCGGGTGTAGGATGAATCGGATGGTGCGCCTGAAAGGGCCGCCAGCCGAGCTCTTTGAAAAAGAAGACTTAGCGAAAAACTGGCCGAAAGATAGCCAACTAAGTTATTCATTCTAAAAAGCAAAGTCAACAATTGGCTTTGATCCTTCAGAATTGCATTTGCGCGTGCAAGCTGCTGCCAAATTCGGAGACATGATGCCACAGCGGAAGTAGGGGCGGTTTGGTCTTCACCTGGAAGCGGCTGGCCGGCCCGCTCGCGGATCGCTCGTGCCGGATGACCAGCACATCGCCGTCCTGGACGATGTACTCCTTGCCTTCGAGCCGCAACTGGCCCTTCTCGCGCAAGCCGTGGTAGCCGTTCTGGTCGATGAGCTTGTTCCAATTCGCGACCTCGGTGCGGTTGGATTGCTCCTCAGTGCGGCGACGGCACACGCTGTCAAACCTTCAGGAACCACTTCTTCCTATACAGGAAATACAGGAACAGCCAGGCCGTGGAGAAGAAGCCCACGGCCATGGCAAGCGGCTTCCACTCAGGCTGAAGCAGCGCATAGACGCCGCCGAAGAGGAACTTTGCGGCGTAGTCGAAATCGATGATCGTGTGCGCCAGGTAGATAGCGATCGAATTCATTCCGATGACGACAAAGAACTTCGTCCACCAGTTGATCTTCCAGATATCGATCACGAGATAGAACAGCGTAAACAGAAGCAGGCTCAAACCGCCGACAAAACAGACGAATGAGCTGGACCACAGGTACTTGTTTATCGGAAAGGCAAGATTCCATAGCTGTCCAATTGCTATCAGGCCGATGGCAGCCGAAGCCATGTAGAGGATCTTGCGAAGGGGCTTCTGGCTCAGGTACTGCGACATGACAAACTGGCCGGTCAACATACCCAGCAGGGCCGTCGATATCGCGGGGATGGTACTTAGTATCCCTTCGCTATCGCCGTACGTGTAGCAGCAGAACTTACCCGGGAGCAGGTGCCTGTCGATAAAGCCCGCGAGGTTGCCCTGCATGGAATAAGGATCGGTGGCGCCCAGATCGTGCGCCGGGAATAGCGGGAACAGGAGCCAATAGGCAATCAGGATGCCCCACAGCCAGATGATCCGCGACCTCAAGTTCGTGTTCATGAAAATGAGCGCCGCAAACATCCAGGCCAGACCAATACGCCCCAGCACGCTTCCATACCGCAGATTGGCAAAATCGAAACGAATGGCGTTGTTGTTCAGGAGCCCCAGCAATACCAGGAGCATCCCGCGCTGGATCACGTGCGCGTACAATGCCTTTCGGTTCTCCCCGCCGTGATACCGCTTGGCCATGGAAAACGGGAAGCTGATCCCGGCAATGAACAGAAACAACGGGAAGATCATGTCGTAGGCATGGAATCCATGCCACGGAACATGATCGAGTTGCCCGGCCCACCATTGCAGCACCGGCCAGCCGGTCAATGCGGCCAGCGTGACGAAGATGCCCTCGCCGCCCATGATCCAGAACATGTCGAAGCCACGCAATGCATCGAGCGATTGCAGGCGTTTCAATGCCGGTTTGTCCGCAGTTTCCATCAGGACATTCCCTCCCCAGCCACACTCCAAGCCATCATCCGGGAACAGAGTATCCTACCACCACGCTCCAGGCCCGAGCGCGCGCTTGTTCCACTCCCGCTCAGCCGTGGCGGATGACCAGCACGTCGCCGTCCTGGACGATGTACTCCTTGCCCTCGAGGCGCAACTGGCCCTTCTCGCGCAAGCCGTGATAGCCGTTCTGGTCCACCAGCGTCTTCCAGTTGACGACCTCGGCGCGAATGAACTTCTTCTCGAAGTCGGAGTGGATTGCGCCGGCGGCCTTGACCGCGTTGGAGCCGATGGGAATGGTCCAGGCGCGGCACTCGTCCTCGCCCGCGGTGAGGAAGCTCATCAGGCCCAGCAGACGGTAGGCGGCCGAGATCAGACGGTCGAGGCTCGAGCCGGGCAGACCGTAGCTCGCCAGATACTCCGCGGCCTCGGCCGGGCTCAACTCGGAGAGTTCGGCTTCGATCTTGCCGCAGATCGCCGTCACGCCGGTCCTCGGCTTGCCGGCCAGAAGCTCGGCGGCGTATTCGGCCTCGACCTGCTCCAGGCGCGGCGCATCGGCCTCGCCCAGGTTCAGAACCAGCAGCAGCGGCTTCTGCGACAGGAACTGGAAGCCGCGCAGGCGCTTCTCATCCTCTTTAGAGAGTTCCCACCGGCGCAGTGGTTCGTTGGCTTCGAGCTTGGCCTTGGCCTGGATCAACAATTCGTTCTCGCGATCCAGTTCGGGGTCGCGGTTCTTCTTGCGCTCTTTCTCGAGCCGCTCCAGCCGCTTCTCCACGACCACGAGGTCGCTGAGAATCAGCTCGACATCGACGTCCTCGATGTCGCGCAACGGGTTGACGTCGCCCTTCTCGTGCGGCACCGTGTCGTCCTGGAAGACGCGCACGACGTGCGCGATGGCGTCCACCACACGCAGGCTCGCGAGGTAACCCGGGTCGCGCAGCGCCTCTTTCGAAATGGCCGGGAAGTCGAGGAATTCAACGGTGGCGTGCGTGACCTTGGGCGGTTGGAAGACCGCGCCGAGCGCCTCCAGACGCGGGTCCGGCACTTTGGTGACGCCGACACGCGCCCCCATCGTGCCGACGCGCGTGGCTTCGTGCACACCGGTCAGAATCGTAAACAGCGACGTCTTGCCGGTCATCGGCAGACCCACAATGGCAGTCCTCATTGGTCTCCTGTCCCGCTCGAACTCTCAGATAGGCACTTCCACCTGCCGCAGGATCTCATTGAGAACCAGCTCGGCGGCTTCGGTGGAACGCGCCGCGAGACTCGCGCGCTGGTTGAGCACGACGCGGTGCGCGAAGACGGGCACCGTCAGCCGCTTGATGTCGTCGGGCAACACGTAGCCGCGGCCTTCGACTAGCGCCAGGGCTTGCGAGGCACGGTACAGCGCCTGGGCGCCGCGCGGGCTCACGCCCAGCGCCAGGCCCTCGTGCTCCCGCGTCCGGCCCACGATCTCGAGCATGTACCCCACCAGCGCCTCGTCAACGCTGATCCGCTCCACCGCGGCTTGCGTTTCGATCAGCTCGGCACCGGTCAGCACGGCGGCGCTCACCTGCGCCTGCGGAGCGCGGCCATTGCGCAGGATCTCGCGCTCGCTCTCCGCGGCGGGGTAGCCAATGCGCAGGCGCATGAGAAACCGGTCAAGCTGCGATTCGGGCAGCGGGTAGGTGCCGTGGTGCTCCACCGGATTCTGCGTGGCTACGACCATGAACGGTTCGGCCATCGGGTAGGTGACACCGTCCACGGTCATCTGCCGTTCGTTCATCGCCTCCAGCAGCGCCGATTGCGTCTTCGGTGTGGCGCGGTTGATCTCGTCGGCCAGCAGAAAATTGGTGAAGATCGGGCCGCGGCGGAACTCGAAGTCGCCGCTCTTTGCGTTGTAGACGGTGACCCCGAGAATGTCGCCTGGCAGCATGTCAGAAGTGCATTGCAGGCGTTGGAAACCGCACGCGGCGATCCGCGCCAGCCCCTGCGCCAGAGTGGTCTTGCCGACGCCGGGAACGTCCTCAATCAACAAATGGCCGCGCGCCAGAAGGCACACGATCGAGAGCCGAACCACCTCGTCTTTGCCGCGCAGCACGGACCCGAGCGACTGTTCCACACGCGCGATGCGGCCGGCGAGAGCCGTGGGGGCCTCGGATGAGATCATTCCTCTTTCATGATAGCGGTACCGCGACGCCGCAAACGCGGCTTCGGGCCAGGCTCGGGCGCGCGCGGCCCCAATTCCTCACGGGTACGCTGTCGCAGCATGCAAGAGCCCCGTGTGGCCGTTGTTGGAGTGAACTCGAAGGCTACTGCGACAGGCCGGATGTATCCAGCTAGGCTGCGACTTTGATCGCTGGTGACACTTTGATTTCGGGAGCCGGTAAGCTCTCTTGTTCCGATGCGTTGATTCGGTTGAGCAGGTCCAGCAGTTCTGCCGTCTGGCCGATCGTTCGGACTGTGATCAGCACGCGCGGCTCAGCGGTTGAGGGACTCTCCTGTGCGGCCGGCGATGGGAACGCCATTTCTCGCAGAAGCCTTCGTTTTCTGTGCTCGCCCCTACCAGCCCGGACGAAGAACCTCGCGCCGCACCCGCCGCAGGAGCAGGGGAACCGATTGAAAACGCTAAGAAGTCTGTCGAACATTCGCCGATGCGCGCGGCGAGTGTCACCACTTCCACAGGATGGACAATTCAACTGCATGCCTTTCTCTTCGGCCATGCTTCCGGTTTCATGATCCAAATATCCTTAATAGTTGCTTGTCCACGGCGGGAAACAGAATAGGATGGGAGTGCAGCCTCGTGTCCAGGAGTCCAAATCAGCGAACCTGGCCAGGAGCAAATGCGGCTCTGAAACCAGTCAGCTCGCCGACCACGAAAGGGTAGGTGGCGCAGTTGCGGTTCAAGCCCGGGTTCGATTGGATTCATCTGGTTCGGAGGAAAGCGTTATGCGGTGTGTGTTTCTCGGTGTGCTGATTGCTCTGGCCGCAGGCGCCACGAGCCCCCCTTCCATCACCAGCCCAGCTACCTTGCCCGGCGGCACCCAATACGAGTCGTACTCCACGACCCTGACCGCGACGGGCGGCACGGGATCGTACACCTGGAGCGTGACCACGGACACGCCGATGACCTTGCCGGAGGGCACGACGCTGAATTCCTCAACCGGCGCAATCACCGGGACGCCGTCGGGCTCGGGCTATTACATCGTCAACTTCCAGGTGACGGATTCGGCTTCTGCTACTGCGCAGGCCCAGATCACTATTCCCATCAGCGGGAACCAGCATCTCGGCTCGTGCACTTTCTTCCCAGCCGACAATGTATGGCGGCAACGCATCGATGGGCTGCCCGTGCACGCGCAGAGCGCAGTCTGGAACTCGATCTACCACAACGCCACACTGCACCCCGATTTCGGCACTCAGTATGGGATCCCATTCACGTTGGTGGGAGCGGGCCAGACGCCGACGACGATCACGATTGACCCGGTCAACGGTTATCCGGACGAGAGCGATTTCGGAGTCAACACCAGCGGTCCCGCCGCCGTGCCCATTCCTCCCGATGCCCCCATCGAAGCGACAGACACGTCGACCGGCGACCGCCACGTTCTCACCATTGACACCTCAGCCTGCATGCTCTACGAGCTGTACTACGCCCTGCTTCCCGCCTGGACCGCCGATTCCTCCGCGTTGTTCAACCTGAACGGCAACACGCTCCGTCCCGATGGATACACGTCCGCCGATGCCGCGGGCCTGCCGATCGTGCCGGGCCTGGTCGGCTACGACGAAGTAGCCAGCGGCGAGATCACGCACGCCGTACGGATGACGATGCAGAATACCCAGAACAGCTACCTCTGGCCGGGTCGCCATAGGGCCGGTACCAGCGGGACGCAGAAGCCGCCAATGGGTGCCCGCCTCCGTCTCCGGAACAGCGCCTCGGTGAGCGCGCGCATTGCACAGCTCTCTCCCACCGACCAGGTGATCGGCAGGGCGCTGCAGCAGTATGGGGCCTTCATTGCGGACAACGGCAGCTCCGGTTTCATCACCGGCATCCCGGACGCGCGATGGAGCGACGATGATCTGGGGAACCTGAAAGCGCATGCGACGGTTACCGTGACTCTCACGACGTCGGCCGACGCTTCCAACGGAAGCAAGTTGACGTTCGCCAGCGCCGCCAGCGTACGCGCCGGCATGTGGGTGCAGTGCCATTCGGCCTGCTCCGGCATTGGCGTCGCCGGCCTGACTATTGCGAATCCGGTAGTCACGGCGGTCAGCGGGAGCACTGTCACGCTGAGTCAGCCGCTGCTGGCCGACGTTCCAAAGGGCACCCTGGTCGACTTTGTCGACCCCGATCTCGCCTGTAGCGCCGGCCCTGGCTTCTGCCTCGACGATTTCGACTACGTCGATGAGTCGGCCCTCCAGGTGGATCCGAATTCAGGCGCCACCAAGCCAGTCGTTACTCAATCGACCCTTCCATCGGCCGTCCCGGGTAAGTCATACCAGGCCACGATCGCATTCACCGGCGGACTGCCACCCTTCACCTGTTCTGTCACTTCCGGCGCGCTGCCTTCCGGCCTCACGCTGAATGCGACGACCTGCGTGATCAGCGGCATGATCTCCCGCGCCCAGAACAGTTCCTTTACCGTGGCCGTGACCGACTCGGACGCACGCCAGGGGCAGGCGTCGCTGACGATTAGTGTGAGCGGACATTGTTGTTTGTCGCCTATTCCAGGCGAACATGCCGCGACCCCGCGCGCCAATGAGTGAACGCGCTTAAGCGCAACAAATAGGGCGATCCTTATTCCGGCGTCTGCGCCACCGGCTCTCCGCTTACGGTGAAGTAGCTTGCGTCGGGATGGTGGAATACAAGCGCGCTGACCGAAGCTTCGGGATCCATCATGAATCCATCGGTCAACTCCACGCCGATCTCCTCCGGCCGCAATAGCTTGAACAGAGCTTCCTGATCCTCCAGCCGCGGGCAGGCCGGATACCCGAAGCTATAGCGCTTACCGCGATAACGCGAGGTGAAGCGGTCCTTCATTGTCATTGCCGGAGAGTCCGGGAAGCCCCAATCCTCGCGGATGCGCCGATGCAGATACTCGGCGCAGGCCTCCGCAGTCTCAATTGCCAGCGCCTGCATCGAGTGCGCGAGAAAGAACTCGCCCCGCCCCTTCGCTTCTTCCGAGATCGCACGAATGTCCTCGCCTGCGGTGACGACAAACATCGCCACATGGTCGCGTGCCCCGTTGTCGTCGGGATCGAGCACGTAGTCGCTAAGACACAGCCCGTTGTCGCGTGCCTGCCGCGAAAAGTGGAATGTGTGTTCCGGACTTGCCGCGCCAGGTTCGAACACCAGTAGCGAGTTACCTTGACCTTGGGCTTCGAAGAAGCGCCACACGGCCCGCACCTTCATGCAGCCAGCTGCGCTCTGCTTCACGGCTTCCACATCGTGGAATAACTGTAGCGCCCGTGGGTTCCGTTCGTGCAGTTCCTTCTCGAAGTTACCTTTGTATCCAAGATGCCGGCCATAAAGCATGTACGGATTGATGTAGCTCCAGACCTCTTGCAGATTCGGCATCAGCCGGACCCGGCGATCCTTGTAAGGGATCTGCGGGATAGGGATGTCAGTGCGAACCTTCGAGCTGCGCTGGTTGCCAGGCCTCACTATTTCCTCGGCCGGCGCGCTGGGAAGCGCGGCGGGTTCGGCGAAGATGTGACTGCGAAGCTTCTCCGCGCGCGTGGCCGGATCCATGATCTCGTTCAACAGCCGCAAGCCGGTCATGGCGTCCTTGGCATAGAACGTCGGAGCGCCGTAAGCTGGCGCGATTTTCGTCGTTGTGAACTTCTCCGATAGCGCGGCACCACCTACAAGCAATGGAACTTGGATGCCGGCGTTCCTGAAATCCTCTGCAGTAATCACCATCTGCTGCGCGCTCTTGACGAGTAGCCCGGAAAGCCCCATAGCATCGGGCTTGTGTGTCCGGTAGGCCTGAATCAGCGCTTCGGAAGGTACCTTGATGCCAACGTTGATGACATTGTAGCCATTGTTGCTCAATATGATCTCGACCAGGTTCTTGCCTATGTCATGCACGTCGCCTTTCACCGTAGCGAGTACGATTTTGCCGCGCGCTGCCGTGTCGGCCTTCTGCATGAACTGCTCCAGATGGTTGACCGCGGCCTTCATCGCCTCGGCCGACTGCAACACTTCGGCCACGATCAGCTCATTGTTATTGAACAGCCGCCCGACTTCGCTCATCCCGGCCATCAGTGGCCCGTTGATGATATCGAGAGGCTCGGCGCCTTCGGCCCGCTTACGCTCGAGATCGCCGATCAGGCCGTCCTTCGTGCCTTCGATAATGTAGTTCGCGAGCCGCTCATCGAGCGGGACGCTCTCCTTAGGCGGTTTCGCCTTCTTCATGTTCTTACGGAAATACTCTGCCACGGCGGCGATGTTGATCTGGTTTACAGCGGCGCGCTCTGTCTTGCTCTGTTCCCGCCAGTCCTGCGGCGCGCCGAGCAATAACTCGCGCTGAGGGTGGTCCGCCGCGACCTCCGATGGTGGCGTGTTAAACAGCAGATTCTCTGCAAGGCGCCGTTGTTCGAGAGAAATCGAGGCAAACCGTTCCAGCTTCTCGGTATTGACTATGGCCAGGTCCAGACCTGCCTTGGTGGCGTAGTAAAGGAAGACCGAATTGACAACCTCCCGCGCCGCCGCAGGCAATCCAAAACTGACGTTTGAGACACCTAGAACTGTCTTTACTCCGGGCAGTGCTTCCTTGATCATGCGGATAGCTTCAATCGTCTCCACCGTCCCGCCAATGTAATTCTCATCGCCAGTGGCGCACGGGAATACCAACGTATCGATAAGGATGTCCGTGATCGGGATGCCGTATTTCTTTGTTAGTAACTCGACCGATCGTTGCGCCACCTGGAGCTTCCGCTCTCGCGTGAAGGCCTGTGCCTGGAGCGGGTCCTCGTCGATTGTACCCACCACGAGAGCCGCACCATACGACCGCGCCAGCGGACAGATCCTCTCGAACTTCTCCTCGCCGTCCTCAAGGTTGATGGAGTTGATGATCGCCTTTCCCTGAGAATAGGTGAGCGCCAATTCGACGGCCTTCGGGTCCGTCGTGTCGATCATCATAGGAGCTTTGATTTTGCGAATGAGCCGGTCGTAGAAGGGCGGAATATCGCTCAACTCTTCGCGATCGCTCGATTGAAGACAAACGTCGACGATGTGCGCGCCATTGCGCACCTGCCGGCGCCCGATTTCACTGGCCTCATCCCACTGGCCTTCGGCAATCAAATTCTTGAACAGCCTCGATCCAATGACATTCGTACGCTCGCCGACAAGTAGAGGGCGATTTGATTCTTCGGCCTCGACTAACTCAATGCCGGAGTAGTAGCTTCTCAGCCCGCCCCTGGGAACTGTTCTCGGCCGCTTGCCCTCGACCATCTGCGCGATGACGCGAATGTGTTCAGGAGTCGTTCCACAGCAGCCGCCGACGATGTTCAGCCAGCCATGGTCGGCAAACTTCTCGAGTTGCGCCGCGAGAGTATCTGGCGTCTCAAGGTATTTGCCCTCTTCGTCCGGCAAACCTGCGTTGGGGTAACACGAAACGCGCGTCGTCGCCATATGGTGCAGAGACCGGATGTGGTCGGTCATGAACTCGGGACCAGTGGCGCAGTTCAAGCCGACGCTCAATAGGTTGGCGTGTTCGATCGAGACATAGAACGCCTCGGCGGTCTGTCCGGCGAGCATGGTACCCATCGCCTCGATGGTGCCCGAGACCATGACCGGAATAGGTCTTCCCAATGCCCGGGCCAAGTCATCGATCGCGAGCAGCGCGGCCTTCACGTTGCGTGTGTCCTGGCAGGTTTCGACGAGCAGCACATCGGCGCCGCCTTCTAGGAGACCCCTGGCTTGGATTCCGTAGTTCCACTTCAGTTGCTCGAAGGTTACGCCCCCGGTGACTGTGATCGACTTCGTCGTCGGACCCATGGAACCGGCAACAAAACGAAGCCTGCCTGGTTTGCCGAATTCGTCCGCGGCTTGGCGCGCCAGTTCGGCCGCACGCCGGTTCAACCACGAGGCGTCGTCCTGCAATCCATATTCGGCCAGCACCAGCGGCGTGCCGCCGAACGAGTCCGTCTCAACCATGTCCGCGCCGGCCGCGAAATAGCCACGGTGCACATCCAGCACGACGTCGGGCCGGGTCCGCACCAGGTTCTCATTGCATCCCTCGAGCGCGTTGCCGCCGAAATCCGCCGCCCCCAGATCCGCCCTTTGCAGCATTGTGCCCATCGCGCCGTCGAGAACGACGATCCGTGACTCCAATGCCTCCCGAAAGGCCTGCTGACGCTCTTCCCAGTGATTCATGGATGGTTGATTTCATCGTAGCGTACTGGTCGTCGTGCCCCCTGACTGGGAGTTTCAAATCACCCGGCCGTCCCGCCAACTGCCGGCGGTCGAGTCCGCGCGTCCGCGCCGTCACGGGCGAGCCTGTGCCAGAATAGGGCCGATATGGCACGCTCCAGGAATCCTCTCGAGGGCCCGACGTTTGAGATCGAATGCCCCTGCTGTGGGGCGACACTGAAAGTCGACGCTCAGGTCAAAGCCGTGCTCGAGCACAAGGAGAAGCCGCGGCCCAAGACAATCGAGGACATTGCCGCCGGCGTCGAGCGGCTGAAGGGCGCGGAGAAAGCTCGCGAAGAGGCCTTTCAGAAATCAGTCGAAGCCATGAAATCGTCGAAGAGCATCCTGGATCGCAAGTTTGAAGAGCTCTTGAAAAAGGCGAAGCAGGACGATCCGACCGCGCCGCCGCCCAAGCCACTCGGTCTCGAGTAGCCGCCGGGATTATCCGGCAATTTGCCGCAATACGTAGGGCAGAATTCCGCCGTAGCGGAAGTATTCCACCTCCTGCGGCGTATCGATGCGCACTTTCACCTCGAAGACTCTCAGCGCTCCATCGGCCGTTCGGGCGGTGACCGTGGCGCGCTTGGATCCGCTCTCGATTGAGGCCGAAACACCTTCTACGGTATATGTTTCAAAGCCCGCCAGACCCAGCGAATGCCGCGTCGCGCCTGCGACGAACTCCAGCGGCAGCACGCCCATGCCAACCAGGTTGGAGCGATGGATGCGCTCGTAGCTTTCTGCGATCACCGCTTTCACGCCCAGCAATGCCACACCCTTGGCCGCCCAGTCGCGCGACGAGCCCGAGCCGTACTCCTTGCCTGCGATGATCAGCAACGGCGTACCTTGGCTCTTGTACCTGACGGACGCATCGTAAATCGAGATCTTCTCCGCGCCCGCGGCCAGCGCCGTCCAGCCGCCTTCGACGCCGGGCACAAGTTCGTTCTTCAGGCGGATGTTTGCCAGCGTGCCCCGGACCATCACGTCGTCGTTGCCGCGGCGCGAGCCGTAGCTGTTGAAGTCCACCGGCTTTACGCCACGCTCCATCAGGAACCTCGCGGCCGGGCTGTCCTTGGCGATGTTACCGGCCGGTGAAATGTGATCTGTTGTGATCGAATCCGCGAGCATCGCCAGCACGCGCAGGCCTTCCAGGTCCTGAAGCGGAGCCGACGCGTCGCGCATCGACTCAAAGTACGGCGGATACTTCACATAGGTTGAAGCTTCGTCCCAGGCAAACGTGTCGCCCGCCGGCGTCTTTACTGAGCGCCACATCGTATCGCCCTCAAATACTCTCGAATACTCCTTGTCAAACTGCGCCGCAGTTACGTACTTGTCCAAAACGAGATTGATCTCCGCAACCGTGGGCCACACGTCTCTCAGATAGACGGGCGCGCCGTCCTTACCCGTTCCGAGAGGCTCGGTCGAAAGATCGATGTCGATGCGGCCGGCGATAGCGTAGGCCACCACGAGCGGCGGTGAAGCCAGATAGTTGGAGCGTACTTGCGGGTTCACGCGCCCTTCGAAATTGCGGTTCCCGCTCAGCACCGCCGCCACGTTCAGCTGGCCTTCCACCACGGCCTTCGAAACAGCTTCAATGAGCGGCCCGCTGTTGCCGATACAAGTGGTACATCCGTAGCCCACGAGGTTGAACCTAAGTTGGTCCAGAAATGTTATCAGGCCCGAGTCGGTCAGATAGTCGGTAACGACCTTTGAACCTGGTGCCAGCGAAGTCTTGACCCAGGGCTGGACCGAGAGACCCTGCTCGACAGCCTTTTTCGCCAGAAGACCCGCGCCGATGAGCACCGCGGGGTTCGACGTATTGGTGCACGAAGTAATAGCCGCGATCACCACCGCGCCGTCGCGCACGTTATAGGTGACCCCGTCGGAGGCGGCGGAAACTGACTTCGGCTCCGCGCCGAGAGTACCCAGGAAACTCTTCTTCAAATCGGGTAGGTTGATCCGGTCCTGCGGGCGCTTCGGCCCGGCTAGAGAAGGGACTACGCTGGCCAGGTCGAGCTCGATCGTGTCAGAGAATTCCGGCTCGGCCGCGCCCGCTTCCAGGAACATCCCCTGCTCTCGGTAGTAGGCCTCAATCAGGTCGATCAGAGCTTTCGGCCGGTTCGACATGCGCAGATAAGTCAGGGTCTGCGAATCTACCGGGAACACGCCAATCGTGGCACCGTACTCAGGAGCCATGTTGGCGATCGTCGCGCGATCGGCGAGACTCAGCGCCGCCACACCCGGTCCGAAATACTCGACGAACTTACCGACCACGCCTTTCCGCCGAAGCATCTCCGTAACCGTCAGCACCAGGTCGGTCGCCGTCGCTCCTTCGCTCAGCTTGCCATACAGTTTGAAACCGACCACGCGCGGCAGCAGCATCGAAACCGGCTGCCCCAGCATGCAGGCCTCGGCCTCAATGCCGCCTACACCCCATCCCACCACGCCCAGGCCGTTGATCATGGTCGTGTGCGAATCCGTGCCCACCACCGTGTCGGGGTAAGCAAATCCATCCTTCGTGAAAACAACCTGGGCCAGGTACTCGAGATTCACCTGGTGGACAATGCCCGTGCCCGGCGGCACCGCGCGAAAGTTTTGGAACGCGTTCTGCGCCCAGCGCAGCAGCGAGTAGCGTTCGGAGTTGCGTTGGTACTCCAGCAAGACGTTTTGCTCGAAGGCCCGGACGGTGCCGAATTCGTCCACCTGGACCGAATGGTCGATGACCAGGTCCACCGGGATCAGCGGATTCGCCCTCTTTGGATCGCGACCCATCCGCGCCAGCGCGTCCCGCATCGCCGCCAGATCCACGACGCAGGGCACTCCGGTGAAATCCTGCAGCAGGACTCGCGCGGGCATAAACTGCACTTCCTTTTGAGCTCCATTAGCGTCCCACTTCGCGACGTACTCGATGTCGCTCCGCTTCACCATCACGCCGTCTTCCTGCCGCAGCAGGTTCTCGATCAGGACCTTAATGGAATAGGGAATCCGCCCCACATCGAAGCCCGCTTGGGCCAGCGCGACGAGCCGGTGCATTTTGTATTCGCGGCCGTCCACGCGCAAAGTGGATAGAGTTCCGAATGAGTTTTTGGCGTTCATGGTTTTTCGCACTCATTGTAGCGTGGCCTGGGACCCGCAGCGCGCCGGCCCGGCGCTCCGTCGGGCGAGTCGCCCGCCGCGCCCGGTCACGCCTTCCCAGGGTGCCTTTCAGGTTCCGCGCCAAAACATTTGTAAAGAACGCCGCCGTATTTCTGGGAAATAATGCTTCAATTCGCAAGAATTCATAGCAAAACAATCGCCAAATACAACCGAGCATAGCCTGAAAGCGGAGGCTTTCGTCGGAAATGTCTCGCCTTCGTGGAAAATGCAGTGATATTAAATCAAAAATAATTCTTGACAAAGCCGTACGTTTGGAATTAAGTTGTCCGAGGTACCCCAATGCCTCCACACCTTCAACTCAACGAACTCGCGGCCGCGGTGCAAAGCGCGGTCGAACAAGTACTCGGTAAGCACGGCGCGGTTCCGATCGACAAAATCTGGGTTGGTTTTGTCGCACCGGATAACCTCGCGACCGCGGAAATTGCCAGCAAAATCGCCAATACAATCGGCCGCGAGGGCGGAGTGACCGCTCAAGGTTCGGTTGCTACGCTGTCTGCCCAGGTGGCCGCGCCGGCGTCCAAAGAAGCCCAGAAGCTGCCCCCCTTGCCGGGCCACATTACGGGGTTGATCTACTCTCCCCGCGCGGTTGCTAAATCCTGAACGTGGAACCTAAAAGCACACTGCCCATCCAGTGCCCCAGCGCCCAGCCCGGCATGCCCGGCAGTATGGTGTTTGGCGTAGTGGGCGGGACGGCGGAAGCGCCGCGCGTGGCTTGGCTTGAGAGACCGGTGCCGGTGACCGAGGAGCTGCTTGCTCTCGCCGGCCCGGTCCCTCCGGCACAGGTGATGCGCTTTGCTGCTCCCTGCCAGGAGAAAGCCTGCTGCCATTTCGACGGGACCAACTGCCAGTTGGCCACGCGGCTGGTCCAAGTGCTCCCTGCCGTCGACAACTCGCTCCCCGCATGCCGCATCAGACCCACTTGCCGTTGGTTCGTTCAGGAAGGCAAAGCAGCCTGCTACCGCTGCCCGCAGATCGTCACGTACAGCCTGAACCCCACAGAGCAGTTGAGCCTCGCGGCCACGCCAGACGGCCATTTCTGACGCTTGCGGCCTCGCTCGCGCTCACATGTATTCGGGCGCGGAAATGCCGAGAATGGCCAATGTCCGATCGAGCTGCGCTCGAAAATAATCCGTCATCCACAGCAGAAACGCACGCTTCTCCGCATTCTCTTCCGAGAGGATCGGGTAGTTGTGATAGAAGGCGTTGAACGACTGTGCCAGCGTGAAGGCGTACTTCGCCACGTGCGCCGGCTCGCCGCTCGCGAGAGCGCTCTCCAGAGCCTTGTTCGACTTCGACGCCGCCAGCAATAACTGCCAGCACTCTTCGTCGGCCAACTGCCTGCGCATCGTGTCTTCATCCAGGATCTTCGAGAAGTTGGGCAACCTCTCCCCGCGCGCCGCGAGCTGCCGGAAGATGCTCCGCGCGCGGACCGTGGTGTAGAGCAGGTACGGTCCGGTTTCCCCCTCGAAACTGAGCGCCTCCTGCAGATCGAATGCGATCACCGTGTTGCGCGTGAACTTCAGCAGGAAGTACCGCAGAGCGGCGATGGCGATGGCCGACGCCACACGCGCGCGCTCCTCTTCGGGCCGCTCCCCATGGCGCGAATCCACCTCCGCGCGCGCCTTCTCTATCAGCTTGTCGAGCAGGTCGTCCGCCTTCACGCCCAGGCCCTTCCGTCCGGACACTTCGACGTAGGGCCTCCGCTGGTCCTCTTCGCTCAGTTCGATCCCCAGCTCGGCACAAGTGCGCGGGCTCAGCGCAACCATCTCGTAGCCGAAGTGGACCGAGCATTCCGCCTGCTCGTCATAGCCCAGCGCCCGCAGGCCCGCGACCACTACGTCCTGCAAATACGACTGCCGCGAATCGATGACATTGTATATTTCGGAACCGCCGCCGAAGCTGGGCGCCGCGCCGTCGTACGGCTCTTCTGTGGAGACCCAGGCGACATGTCCGTCCAGATATGTGCGCAGCGGCCGGTAATGGAAGTCCTTGCCCAGCAGGCCCAATTTCCACAACTGGTAGGCGATATCCTTGCCCACGTAAGTCACGGTACCGTTAGACCGCACAATCACCTTCGAGTCCTGCTCGCCGGCGTTCTCGCGGAAATGCGCGCCCGCCATCACAAAGCAGCCGGCGTTCTTGCCCTCGGTCTCGAAATAGATGGCGTTGCGCTGCTTGAGTTGCTCGAAGGCCGTCGCCCAAAATTGCAGGTGCAGGATCTCGCTCTCGCGCGGCAGCACGTCGTAAACGACGCCCAGGCGCAGCATCGTGTCCAGATGACGCTCCACCACGGCGTCGGCAATCAGATGCGCCAGTTCCGCCAATTCGCCTTCGCCGCGCTCGATCGCACGCAGCGTATCACGCCGCCATTCGACGGCTTCGGGATGCTCGCCATAGAATTGCGAAGTGCGCGCGTACAAGTCCCAGCAATAGTAATCGAAGCGTGGCTCGCCGATCAGCACCCGCACGTCGCGTGGCGTTTTCTTTTCCAGATAGTGGAACCCGACCACGACATCGGCCACCTGCACCCCGGTGTTGTCGATGTAGTTCTGCACCTCGACCTGGCGGCCGCGGGCCCGCAACATACGCACGAACGTGTCGCCCAGCACCGCGTTGCGCAAATGACCGATGTGTGCCGCTTTATTCGGATTGATGTTGGTGTGCTCGACGATCACCTTGCCGGGCGCATGTTCGGCTGGCGCGTCCTCGCCGCGCAGCAGTCCTGCCGCGTACACACCGCGGTCGAGCCGCAGATTCAGGTATCCGCCGCCCGCGATTTCGACCGCGGCAATCCCCTCGATCGGTGGAAAATCCGCGGCAATTTCCTGTGCGATGACGCGCGGCGCTTTCCTCAACTGGCGCGCCAGATGGAACGCGATCGGCAGCGCAAATTCGCCGAACGCACTCTCCTTGGGCTGCTCCACGTGGATCGGTGGCAGGTCGGCGATTCTCGTTGCGAGATAGGCTCTGATCTGTTCACGAATGCGGCGTTCTATTACTGCAAACACAAGCTTCATCGTAACAGGCGGCAGCCGTCGCTTCGTTCGCGGCGCCTGCGGCGGCCTGCATCCCGCCGGCTGATCTCGCGTGTGACAACGCACGCCGATGCGCACCGGCAAGACCCTGTTCAATGGCCTTTCAATCAGCTGCAACGAAAAGGAAGGGAGTCCCATCAATCTAAGACCAATATGGTCCGCGATTGAGTTATAATAAAATACGTGGCCAAGATTACGTTTCTGCCAGCCAATGTGAGCTATGAGTTCGACCTTGCGTCGCTGCCTTATCACAACCACGGGAAGCCCAAATCTTTCCTGGATGTCGCGCTCAACGCGGGACTTCAGATGGAGCATGCATGCGGCGGCAACTGCGCCTGCACCACTTGTCACGTCGTTGTGAAATCCGGCCAGGAATTCATTTCCGAAATGGATGACGACGAGGCGGACCGCCTCGACATGGCCGCCGATTTGCAGTTGAATAGCCGCCTCGGCTGCCAGGTGCAATTCGTAAAGGAGGGCGAGGTCGTCCTGGAGATCCCCTCGTGGAACCGCAACTATGTCAGTGAAGGCGGGGGCTCGATGAACCTCGGCGCTGCCATTCCCGCGGCTAAGACCTAGCCCTTCGCGGCACAGGCTTACGCCGTCTAATTCGCGCCCGCACCCTGGGCTATCTGCAGCTTCGACAAGAACGAGTCCAGCAGTTCGAAAGGCTCATTCACGTCGATTCTTACGATCGGTCCGTCCGTTGTGCCGATCAGGCCGTCGTACAATTTCAGCATCTCGGGCTGCTTATCTTTCATCGTGAGACGCGCCATGCCGACCCCGGCCTGGAACGCATCCCGCAGCGCGGTTGCGTCCTTCTCATTCGCGGCCACGCCCTGAACGTGCATCTCCAAACCGTGTGACAGATCGCCCCACAGCTTCACCTGCGAGACGCTCTGGGCCGCGCGCATCAGATTGTTCTGCATGGCCTCGCCGCCTTTCATCGCAGGGCCGCCATCGCCCACAGGGATCAGCGCCGCAGGCCGCGTGCTGGCGGCCCAGAACTGCGCCGTGCCCGGCAGCGTGCCGGCCAGATCGAGAACCGCTTGTGGCGTGCCCCGGGCCGGATTGTCGAATCCATCGACCAGCGCCTTCAGATCTTTCACCTCTCCCGCCACGGCTGCGCCCGTGTTCATAAACACCACCCCGTGGTCACCCGTGAAAATCAGGTACCGTCCTTTGTAGCTGGTCTTCTGCAAGCCCGGCCCCTTGAATTCCGGCTCGAATCCGAAGTCGCCCCCGAACTTCCCGCGAATGAAAACATAGCTCGTTTTGCCGTTGGTTGAGAAGACCAGTTCCCACACGTTCTCGCGCAAATCCAGGCCCGTCTTCTGGGAGAACTCATCCAGCGCCTTGATCCGTTTACCGGTGACGTATTTGGTGTAGAACGGCGAGCCTTTCAGGCGGTCGAGCCGCAGGCACGCCAGCGCCACGGTGTCGCCCGGCAGCAGCGGCGCCAGCGCCGCGTCCACCCGCGCATGCTCGGGCGTGCGCTTACATGCCGGCAGCAAAACCAACCCGGCTAAGAGCGGAATGAGTAGTAGTCGACGCATCAGAAATCCCTTCTTGAAAAGACCCACAGCCCCCCGGCCAGCATGACGCAGCCGAACAGAGCAGTGCTCGCGACGGCCAGCCACGCCCCTTCGGGCGCGGGCTGCCGGCGGACGAATTGGAGCGTCATGTGGCCCAGATCGTAGACCTTCGGCAACACGTGATAAATGCCGCGGTACAGTTGCCGCGACCATTCGGAACTGAGCAGCCTTGCGGCCGTCTTCTCTTGCGCCAGAATCGGGCTAAGAAGCATCAGCGCCACCGGCACCATGACCGACAACGCCGCGCTTTCCCACAATACGCCCAGCAGCGTGATCAATCCGAGCATCACCGCGAATATGAACAGCGCGCTGGCGCACGCGACCAGAAACGCCGGGTCCCAGATGCCCGTTTTTATGCCCAGAATCACCCACAATCCCACCACCAGCCAAACGATGTTCGCGGCCACCACCAGCAGGATCCCCAGGTAGCGGCCGAGCAGCAGGTGTGTCCGCGATAAAGGCTTCGAGAGCAGCAGTTCGATTCTCCCCGGCTCCAGCAGGCTGGGCACGAGCGAACCCGACGCGAATACCGCCAACGCCAGCCCCCATGTGTAAAGGAACACCGCGATGCCCCCGCATACGACGCGCACGAGTTCCGCCGGATCGATCCCCTGGTCCGTCGTCTTTCCGAATAGCGATACCGTGGCCATCGCGCCCGCGACCAGATCGATCTTGAGGATGAAGAGAAAAAACAGGATGCACAGCGTCGAAAGGCCGTAGAAGCCCCAGAACACTTTGCGCGCAAGTGCTTCGCGGAAAGTGTCCTTCACCAGGGCCACGGTCACCGCGGCATTCGTCTTCATGGCTTCGCCGCCTTTCCATTACGGCCCTCGACGGTTGCCAGAAAAACTGCTTCCAGCGTCGATGTGTTGGCCGCGAGCGATTCGATCTCGCAGTGCGCCAGCCGCAACTGGTCGATGGCCTGGTTGGCCGCTTCGCGCGTGTCAAAACGCACCTTGAAGGTGCCGTTGGCGGGCGCTGGGGATGAAATGGCGCTCTTCAGTAATTCGGCTTGCAGAGACTCCGGAACGCTTTTCGCGCTCAGTTCGTAACCCTGACCCGAGGTGAGATCCTTCACCGCCCCCGTCAATGCCAGTCGTCCTTTGTGCAAAATCGCCACGTCGCGGCAGAACAACTCGACCTCGCCTAGAAGATGCGAGTTGATGAAGATCGTCACGCCCTGGCGCTCGAGGTTCTGGAGAATCTCCCGGATTCGAATTCGCCCGACCGGGTCCACGCCGTCCGAGGGCTCGTCCAGCATCAGAAGCTGTGGGCGGTGGATCAGCGCCTGCGCCAGGCCGACGCGCTGTAGCATACCCTTCGAGTACTTGCCCAGCCGCACGTCGCCCCATTCCTTCAGCCCCACCAGTTCCAGCAATTCGGGAATGCGTTTTCGCCGCTCTAACCCGGTCACCCCCGATAGCGCCGCGTAACAGTCGAGCATGCCCGCACCCGTCTGGTAAGTCGGAAAGCGGTGGTTCTCGGGAAGGTAACCCACACTCCGCCGCGCCTCCGGTTGCAAGCATGGCCGGCCAAAGATCCGGGCGCTGCCCGCGGTGGGTCGGGCGGCGGAGAGCAGCATCTTGATGAACGTCGTCTTCCCCGCCCCGTTGGGGCCCAGCAGTCCGAATGTCGCGCCACGCTGGACCCGCAGCGACAGAGCGTCCACCGCGCGGATCTCCCGCCGCCGAAAGGCTGTCCAGTAAACCTTCGTGAGGCCCTCGGTTTCAATGGCGTAGTCATCATTCATCTCACTTGGGAATACGCATCCGCGGGGCCATCGTGTTCCATCGATCGTGCACAACGTATTGTCAATGCTGCTTTGACCGGGCCGTCCTTCCCGCGCGGCCAACCTCTCCCAGCTATCCGCCGGACGTCGGCGCATCCTTCGCCTTCGAGACGGAATCCGCACCATAAGTTCTCACCAGGCCGAACAAGGCCGCGAACAGCGCCAACAAGCTGATGCCTGCGCCCAAAGGGAACCAGGTGGAGTGGTATTGCAGGACCACCTCGCCCGACCCCGCTGGCACTTCGAAGCCCAGCAGAGCGTGGTCCACGATGCGCAGTGTCAGTTGCTTTTCATTGCAGCTCGCCTGCCAGCCCGGAAACCACGGAATTGCGCTTCGCACCAGTCCCGGCTGCGGCGTTTTGAAATTCAAGACGTACAACCCCGGCTCGGCGCGCTCAATCGCGACCGCGCCGGAAGGCGCGACTGGTGCGGTCGCGGCGCCTTCCACCAGCGTCTCGGCGGCGGGGTCCGTGCTCGCCAGCCGGGCCAGGCTTTCCGCCGGCCCGGACATGGTTGCAACGCTGCGCGCAAAGAAAAACCGCGGCAGCGTGCCCACCACCACCTCGGGCCGGCTCCGCCGCGCTTGCCAGGAGGCGTTCAGCGCACCCAGCAATTTCGGGTTGGCGGCGATCGCCGAGAAGTACTCGGAGTACCGTTTCAGCTCCAGCGGGTTATACCCATAAGTCACTTCCAGGCGCTCATCGAAGCTGCCATTCATCGGGCCCAACACGGTCGAGCTGTTCGCAGCGTGGAAGCGCGTCCCCTCGGGAAGCGCTTGTCGCACTAGAGCCGCGCCCTGCGCACCTCGCCGCCCATAAAGCTGTTCAAAACTGCTCCGTGCGTAAGCCAGTCGGTTCTCAAGCGAGTTCCAGAATGTGAGATCACAGAACGTCACGCCCGCCAATGCCACGGCCAGCCAACCCACGCTCCAGCGCTTGCTCAATCCTTCGGCGCCCGCGGCCGCCAGCAGCGCCAGCGCCAGCGCCACGACGAACCAGACATGGATTGGAGCGCGCACCTTCGCGAAACCGGGCAGCGCGGTGATGAACCAATACAGACCGCAGGGCGGCCCGAACGCGTACCAGACGGCAGGAACCGCCAGCATCAACCCGACCCAGCGCAACCGCTTTGCCAGGCAGCCCAGAACGGCCAGCGGGATCAATAAAATGCCGCCGTACAGGTAGTACTGACTTCTGTCAACAGGCCCGTTGTAGTGCCCACCCACTGAACCGTACATGTTGGGAACGAACAACGTGCCGAAGGCGCGCCACTGCAGCGCGCCGTTCGTCCTCTGCGCGTAGCTTTGTGCAGCTCGGATCGATTGGCTCGTCAGTTCGTAGGTGGGTAGGATCTGGACGGCGCTCAGAAGAACCGTCAGCAGCCCGATTCCAGCCAGCGTTCGAATCGCCCGCCACCACGAGCTCTTGCCGATTGCAGCCACTCCAACCGCGTATAGGAACAGTGCACTGAACGAGTACAGCGCCGTCTGGAAATGTCCCGCCAGGAACAGGCACGCGCCTGCCAATCCCGCGCCAATGAGTGCGAAACTGCGCCCGCGCACCAACGCCCGGTGCGCGCCCCATAACAGCCACGGCAGCCAGGCGGCGCTCTGAAACATCCCGATATGCGAGCTGTGACCGGCGAAAAAGCCCGAGAATCCGAACATCATCGCGGCCATCGCCGCCAACGGCGGGCTCTCGATCCACTCCAGCGCCAGCAGAAATACTCCAACACACGCCAGCAGGGTGTGCAGTGCGAGTTCCCACTTCAACGATTCCGGCGTGACTCCATAAAGGAAGAACGGCCAGTTCAGCGGATAAAACGCGCCCACTTGCGGGTCGGCGAGGAACGGGAATCCGGAGTACGTGTATTCCGTCCAAAATGGAACGCGCCCGTTCCGGATCTCCTCTCCGAAGTATTTCTGGACGCTCAGATGGTAGTCGATCGCATCCCACTGCAGCGTCGTGCCCGCGTCCGTCAGTGGGATCCAGTAAAAAATCAGCACCGCCAGGACCAGTGCGGCGATGGAGAGCCTGCGCTGCGTCTGCTGCGAACTCAATCCCGGCGCCGGATCACCGGACGGCCCGGATTTGCCGCGCCCGCGTGGAGTGCCGCCCGTTGCCTGCGCAGCCGCTCGCACGACACCTTCCGGCGTCGCACGCTTTTTTTCGCGTCTGGACATGTCTCCATATTCTAGCCAAGACGCTATTCGCCAATTCTGTGTTGTTCACCCGTGCGTTTGGCGGTTGAGCGCGCGCCCCACCCCGCTCGCGCCTGCGTCAAAGCCAACGCCTCGGCCTGTTCTACAGCCGGTTGCCGCCCTCGCCGAGCGTCACTTTTACGTCCACAGCTTTGCCGTTGCGGAACACGCTCACTGTAATTCGATCGCCCGGCCGCCTGCGGCTCAGAAGGCGCGTCAACGCGTCGCGGGTCTCTATCCGCTGCCCCTCCACCGCCGTGATCAAGTCGCCTCCCACGCCGACCTCGTAAATGCCGCCCATGATCACCGTGCGCCGCGGCCCTCGCAGCCCCGCTTCGTCGGCGGCCGAGCCCGGAATCACCTTCTGGATCAGCAGACCGCCCGTCTCCGGCAGACCCAGTTCGACCGCCAGGTCGCCTTGCACAAAAACAGTCTCAACGCCCAGCGTCGCTTGCCCATACCGCTTGCCCGACTGGTAGGCCTCGATCATCTCCTTCGCGCGATTGATCGGCAGCGCGAAACCGATGCCGACGTTCGCCCCGCTCGGCCCGATGATGGCCGTGTTGATCCCGATCACGCTGCCCGAACTGTCCAACAGCGGGCCGCCCGAGTTACCCGGATTGATCGCCGCGTCGGTCTGGATCATCTTCTCCAGCGTCTCCCCGCCTTCCCCGTGGATATCTCGGTTGAGCGAGCTGACGATGCCCGTCGTCAGCGTCCCGTCGAACCCGAACGGATTGCCGATGGCCAGCACCTTCTGCCCCACCTGCAGCTTGTCGCTGTCGCCCAGCGGCAGCACCCTCAGATCCTCACTGGGATTGATCTTAATCAGCGCCATGTCGCTGTTCCGGTCCACGTAAATGCGCTCGGCCTTATATTTCCGGCCCCCCGCCAGCGTGACCTCCAGCGACTGCGCGCCCCCGCTGACAACGTGCGCGTTCGTCAGAATGCGCCCCTGCTTGTCGATGATCATGCCCGAGCCGGTTTCCTTCTCCGGGAAGACCTCCAGAAACCAGTTCCGCCGCAGCACGGTCGAGACGATGTTCACCGTCGCCTCGCGCGCCCGCTTGTAAATCTCGATGTTGTTCAGTTCGTCGCTGCTCAACCCGGCGCCCTGCGCCGTGGACGGACCGGTCCACAACGGCGCTTCATGCGTGGCAGTCAGTACGGCCCGCGGGCCCCACTTGCTCCAGTTCGTCCAGCCAATGAATGCCCCGGCCAACAGGATCGCCAGAAGAAAGGCTTTCTTACTCATACGTTCTCGCTCCGCAGATTTTCGTGCAGTCGCCGCACCTGTTCGATGGTGTCATCCGTCGTCCCGGACGTGTCAATCACGTAATCTGCAAACTTTCTTTTCTCCTCCAGCGGCATCTGCCGCCGCAATCGTTCGATCACCAGCTCGCGCGGCGTCCCGTCCCGCGCCATGGCCCGCTCAATCTGCTGCGCTTCGCCGCACAGCGCCAGCACCAGCTTGTGAAAGCGCCTGTAGCTGCCCGTCTCAATGAGGATGGCCGCCTCGACCACCACGATAGCCGACGGATCGGCGTCTTCCACCTGTTGCATCCACGCTTCCTCGCGCTCGACCACCGCCGGGTGCACAAATGAATTCAACAACTGCAGCTTCCCGGTGTCGTTGAAAACGATCGCTGCCAGCCGCTTCCTTTCAATGCGGCCAGCGTCGTCGAGAATCTCGCGTCCGAACCTCTCGACAACGGGCGCGTAGGCTTCCCCGTCCGGCTCAAGCACGGCATGGCCGAGTTCGTCCGCCTTCAGCACGCGGCAACCCAGTTCCTCGAGCACTGCGCCGACGAAACTCTTGCCCGTGGCGAGGCCGCCTGTCAGACCCACTCGCAGCATCTTCTACGCTTCGCTCTCGTGCCTGTCCTTAATTGCCGGGCCTGGCGCCCGCCCCATCCGCCGTTCTGCCGCCTCCACCGTGTTCTTCATCAGCATGGCGATGGTCAGCAGCCCCACGCCACCCGGTACCGGCGTGTAAGCAGAGGCTAACTCGGCCGTGTCGATAGGATCCGCGTCGCCCACCAGCACTTCGCCCCTGCGATCAAAAGTTGCCAGCCGCGATTCGCTTCCGCGGAAAATCCGTTCCACCTCCTGGCGGTCTGTAATTCGGTTAATGCCCACATCCACCACAACGGCGCCCGGGCGGATATGTTCCCGGTTGAGATAGGCGGGCTTACCAATGGCCGCAACCAACAGATCGGCACTTTGGCACACGGACTTTAGATCCCGCGTGCGCGAATGGCAAATAGTTACCGTCGCATTCTGGTGCAGCAGCATAAGCGCCATCGGTTTGCCCACAATGTCGCTCCGCCCCACCACCACCGCGTGCATTCCTTTTACATCGATACCGTAGTGCCGCAGAATCTCCATCACTCCCGCCGGCGTGCACGAGCGCGGCGCCGGCGCGTTGGCCACCAGTTGTCCGACGTTGAATGGATGGAAACCGTCCACGTCCTTGACCGGGTCGACGGCCAGCAGCACGGCGCGGCTGTCCACCTGCGGCGGCACCGGCATCTGCACCAGGATCCCGTCGATCTCTGGGCGTTTGTTCAGCTCGTCAATGCGCGCCAGAATCTCCGCCGTCGTGACCGTCGCCGGCAACCGGATCTCCTCGCTGAGCATGCCCAGTTCCCGGCACGTTTTCACTTTGTTGCGCACGTAGATCTCGCTGGCCGGATGGTCGCCCGCCAGAATCACCGTCAGCCCGGGCGCCCGCCCGCGCGCCGCCAGCGCCGCTATGCGCGGCTTCAACTCGTCCAGAAGCTGCTGGTTGACGCTCTTGCCTTCAAGCACCTGTGCCATCTTAACTCTATGCTACCAGAGGAGTTATTCCTCACGCATGGCCGCCCACAGAAAACTCGTGAGAGGGCCGCACGCACTTTTCACCGATCCTCAGCGCGATCCTCCAATCCGCCGCCGTACGTTCCCACCTTCCGCCATCGATCGCCGCTCCTCGCAATCCTGAATAAACGCCTCGGCCAACGCCGTGGAAGTTATAAGATCGAGGCATGTTCACCGCAACCCGCCGTAATTTCCTGAGCCAGGCCACCGCGCTCGCCGCCGCCTCCGCGGTCCCTGCCGCGCGCCTTGTCGCAGCCCCCGCTGACGCCCCCGTCTCGCCGGTCCGCCTCGGCGTCGCCAGTTACTCCTTCCGCAAGTTCAATCGCGCGCAGGTCATCGAGTTTATGAAGGCGTTGAAGGTGCCCCTCATCAATCTCAAGGACATGCACCTCCCCATGACCCCGCCCGAGGAGACCCGCCGCGCCGCGGCCGAATTCCGCCAGGCCGGCCTCACTATCACCGGCGCGGGCGTGATTGCCTTCAACAAGGATGACGACGCCGACATCCGCGCCAAGTTCGAGTACGTCAAGACCGCCGGCATCCCGCTGATCATCGGCATGCCCAGCGCGGCTGTCCTGCCACGGCTCGAGAAGTTCGTCAAGGAATACAACATCAAGGTCGCGATCCACAACCATGGTCCCGAGGACAAGAACTTTCCGTCTCCGTTTGACGTGCTGAAGGCCATCAAGACCCTCGACCCGCGCATCGGCCTATGCATCGACTGCGGCCACGCCGTGCGCGCCGGCGCCGACGTGCCGGCAGCGATCAAAGCCGCTGGCCCGCGCCTTCTCGACATGCACATCAAGGACCTGACCGACTTCGGAAGCGACAACAGCGGGTGTCCAGTGGGCGACGGCAAGATGCCCATTCCCGTGATTTTCAAGGCACTCATCGCGATCGGATTCAAGGGCCAGGTCATGCTCGAGTACGAAATCGACGAGACCAACCCGCTGCCCGGTATGGTGAAGAGCTTCGCCTACATGCGCGGCGTCCTCGCCGGCATGGGCTACAAAGCTTAGCGCGCCGGCCGCGCCACTTCGCCCCCACGTTCGCCCACATCCTGTAGGAGGTTGAATATGACCAGCGCCACCCGGCGTGATTTCCTGGGAGCCGCCGCCCTGGCCTCCCTGCCCTTGTCCGCGCGCGCCGCCGCCGGTGATCCGGTCCGCATCGGCTTGCTCGGCGCCGGCGGACGCGGCACTGACCATCTCAACGAGCTCGCTACGCTCGCCTCCGTCGCACAGGTGGTGGCCGTTTGCGACGTCTGGAGCGTAGCCCGCGACAAAGCCGCGGCCGCTGTCCAGAAGGTGTCCGGGAAATCGCCCGCGCTCACCTCGCGCTACCAGGAAGTTCTCTCTAATAAGGACGTCGAAGCGGTCATCATCACGACTCCCGACTTCACCCACGCCCGCATTCTCAAGCACGCCGTGGAAGCGGGCAAGGACGCCTACTGCGAGAAGCCGATGGCCACTGACTTCGCCGAAGCCAAAGCCGCCTACCTGGCCGTGAAGCAGTCCCGCCAGGTGGTCCAGATCGGCACCCAGCGCCGCAGCGACCCGGGCCTCATCGCCGTCGCCAAACTGCTCCGCGCGGGCGTCCTCGGCAAGCTCACGCGCGTCGATCTGCAGATGAACTTTCAGGAGCCCCGCTGGCGCCGCGATTACAGCCAGGTCGACGCCTCGCAAATCGACTGGGACGCCTTCGCCTTTGGCAGCGACGTGCCCCGCGACCTGCCCCACTGGCGCGAATGGCAGTTGTTCCGCCCGACCTCGAATGGCATCCCGGGCCTATGGATGAGCCACTTCATCGACCTCGCCGCCTGGTTTCTCGACGATCCCTATCCCCGCTCCGCGGTCGCTCTCGGCGGCGTCTATCTGTGGAAAGACGGCCGTCAGACCTCCGACGTTTTTCACGCCCTGCTCGAATACCCCAAGCAGTGCCTGGTCTCCTTCGCCATGTCGCTCACCAACAGCGCCGGCATCCGCAACCTGTGGTTCGGCACCCGCGGCACGTTCGACGGCGAGGCCATGACCATCACCGGCGCCGGCAGCAGCATGCCCGACCGTCTGCTCGAACCGGTGCAGATCGAGAAGATCCCCATCGATTCGCACCTCGAGAACTTCCTGCACTGCATCCGCACCCGCGAGACGCCGCGCGCCGATATCCAGGCCGGCTTCTCCCACGCCGTCGCCGACTGCATGGCCGCCGCGGCTTTGGAAAGCGGCCGCCGTATCGGCTTCGACCCGCAGCGCCTCGAAATGCTATGACCCGGCGCGAATTCATGGCCGCCAACGCCGCGCTGCCGCCGCTCATGACGAGCCCCGTAACACACGCGCCGCCCATCGAGACGATCGAAGTCTTCCCTGTCGAATACGCCGTCACCAGCTTTTTCAAGTTCCTCCCGCGCCCCTTCCGCCCCGCCGTTTTCGTGAAGGTCACGCTTGAAAACGGGCTCACCGGCTGGGGCCAGAGCGTGCCCATTCAAACCTGGAGCTACGAGACGCCCGAAGCCGCGGCCCACACCCTGCGCCACTACCTCGCCCCCGTGCTCATCGGCGCCAATCCTACCGACATCGCCGCCGCTCACGCCGCCATGGACAAGGCCATCGCACCATCGTTTTCCACGGGCATGCCCATCACCAAGGCCGGCCTCGACCTCGCGCTCTACGACCTCATCGGCAAGCTCGCCGGCAAGAGCCTGCCCGAGTTGTGGGGTCGTAAATCGCTCGACCGCATCCCCCTCAGTTGGACCGTCAACACGCACACGCTGGCCGAAGCCGAAGCCTCCGTCGCGGAGGGCCGGCTCCGCGGCTATGGCCACTTCAACATCAAGGTCTCGCCCGATACGAAGTTCGACGTGGAACTCGCTCGCACGGTGCGCCGTCTGGCTCCGAAGACCTTCCTCTGGGCGGATGCCAACGGCGGTTACGATAGGGAAACCGCGCTAGCCGTCGCGCCCAAGTTGAAGGACGCCGGCGTGGACGTCTTCGAGCAGCCCGTCGCCGCCAACCGCCTCAGCGGCTTCGCGGCCGTCAAGCGTCAGGGCGCGCTGCCCATCCTCATGGACGAGGGCGTGGTGTCGCACGTCGAGCTCGAGGAATTCATCCGCTTGGGCCTGCTCGACGGCGTCGCCATGAAGCCCGCGCGCACCGCCGGCCTGTATGATGCGCGCTGGCAGACCGAAATCCTCGAGCGCGAGCACATGCTGTTTCTCGGCAGCGGGCTCACCGATCCGGACGTCAGTCTGGCCGCGTCGTTGATCCTGTTCGGCGCCTACGGGTTGAAATATCCGGCCGCCTTGAACGGTCTGCAGTTCCTGCGCGGATCGTTTCTGAAGACGCCTTTTGTCCTCGAAGACGGCGCTCTGCGCGTGCCGCAAGGTCCCGGCCTGGGCGTCGAAGTCGATGAACAGAAAGTGAGGGACGCCAGCCATGGCTAAGCTCTTCTTGATCGCCGCTCTCGCCTGCCTCCTGCGCGCCGGCGAGCCCCTGACGTGGACCCAATCCGGCTCCCCCGCCGCCTATGATGAGTTGCGCGCGGGCGCGCAGCCCGTCCTGCGTTACAACTACGCGACCCTGCTTGCGCCCGGCGCGGCCGCCAAGCTCGCGCGCTGCTGTTACGTCTACCCGTTGTGGACGCCCGCCGGCGTCTCGCTGTTGGACGATTTTCCCAAGGACCACCCGCACCACCGCGGCCTGTTCTGGGCGTGGCCCTATGTCGAGTCGGCAGGCGTGGTGGTGGATGGCTGGTCGGTCGAGGGGCTCAAAGTGGAAAACACCGCGCACACCACCGCGACCGCGGACTCCGGCCAGCTCGCCACTTTGAATGTCTATAACGTCTGGGTGGCTGGCGGCAAGCGCATCGCCACGCTTCACGAGCGCTACGTGATTCACGCCTCCGACGGCCACAGCCGCAGCATGGAAGTCGCCTTGACGCTCACCGCTCTCGACGCCCCCATCACCCTCAAGGGCTCCCACGAAACCCCCAAAAGTTACGGCGGCCTGAGCATCCGCTTCGCGCCCCGCGACGAGACCGTCATTCGCACCGAGGCCGGCGTCTCCGACGGCGACCAGGACCTGAATCCCCACTCCTGGGCTGAATTGGAAGCCCTCTACAACGGCCATCGCGCCGCCCTGCGCATCGACAACGACCCCTCCAACCCCGGCGGCACGCCACAAATGCTCCTGCGCCATTATGGCTTCCTGGGAGCGGCCTACCCCGGCAAAACGCCCGCCCGCGACTCCGTCACGTTGGCCCCCGGCCAACCGCTCACGCTGCGCTACACCGTGCGCGTCTCCGACCGCTAGCAGCCCTTTAAATACGCAGGCTTCAGGTTTCAAACTGCATCGGCCACCCCCGCCGCGCCCGTGATCGATAACGGATTCCCGGCTGACCCCCCGATTGGGGGAACGATCGGTGCCTGAATGCGTACTTTTGTGTTAGAGGGCCAAAGTGCTTCCTTTCATCCGCCTGCTCCCGCTTACGTTTCTGGTCTTGATCCCACTGGAGGCGCCCGCCTGCACCGCCTTTTGCGCGGCCGTGAAGGGGCGCGTGCTCGTAGGGAACAATGAGGATCTGCCCGAACCCGCGACCGGGTTGTGGTTTTTCCCGGCGGAAAAGGGCGCACACGGACGCATGTATGTCGGCTACGAACGCGCCTACCCCCAGGGCGGCATGAACGACCAGGGGTTGTTCTGGGACGGCTTCGGCGTGCCGCACATGGACGTCGCCTCGCAGGGCAAACCTCCGCTGCCGCCCTGGCCCAGTACCATCCCCAACGCTCCCTACCCCGGCGCATCGGTGGACCGCATACTGGCCGAGTGCGCGACGGTCGAGGATGTCATCAAGTTATTTCAGAAATACGAGATCCCGTGGGCCGAACGCGCCGTTCTGATGTTTGCCGATGCGACCGGCGACGCTGTGATTTTTGACAGCAACCAGATCATTCGCAAGCACGGACGCTTCCTGGTGCAGACCAACTTCCGCCAGTCGCAGGCCAAGCCCGGCGAGCCCCCTTGCGAGCGCTACAAGATCGCTACCGCGATGCTCGATGCGGCCGGCGACCGGATCAACGTGGACCTGTTCCGCACCATCCTCGCCGCCACCCACCAGGAAGGCGGCGGCCCGACCCAGTACTCCAATATCTACGACCTCAAACGGCGCGTCATGTACCTCTACCACTTCCATAACTACTCCAACGTGGTAGTCATCGACCTGGCGCGCGAACTGGCGAAGGGGCAGCACTGGGTCACCATCCCGTCACTGTTTCCGCGCACCTATGCCTATGAAGACTTCGCCGCCCAGAACAAGGACTTCCTGAAGAAGTACTTCGAAAGCCTGAGCCCCGCAAAGTGACGCGGCCGGGAGACCGGGGCAGCGGCTTCCTTACCCGGAAGACCCGAAGTTCGCCTCTTACTGGGCCGCCGGAGTCGCGCCGGACGGAAGAAAGGACAGAACAGGTGCAATAGCGGCGGTAAGATGTATGGGTGGTGGTGGCCAGGATGGCAAAACAGCAATCCTAATTTACAACATGCAACATTTCCGATTAGTTGGATTTCTAGCACTCGGGTTCATAGCATTCGCGGAACAGCCGGAGTTGCGCCTAACTCAGTACGTCGTCGGCATTCGCCTTAAGGGGCCGTCCTGGAAGGCCGACCTCGGCACCGAGGAGGGCCGCCGCATGATCGAAGGCCACATCGCGGTGATCAAGAAGATGACCGCAACCGGCAAGCTTGTGGCGGCTGGTCCGTTCAACGATCCGACCGAGCTTCGAGGCCTGTTGATCTTCCGCGACTGTACTATCGAACAGGCCCGGCAAATGGCTGGTGAAGATCCCGTCGTCAAGAGTGGTCAGATCACGATCGAATTCCATACCTGGATGGCGCCGCCGGGACTGAAGGCGGATCAGTAGTGGAGCTCTGCGCTCCCCGGAGCCCCCGGTGCGGTGGGCGGCTTAAGCCTAAGTACTGAGCCCTTCTGCTGGTCGTAGCGGCCCGAGGCGCGGCCGACCCGCATGCTTGGTACAATCCTAAGGCAAAGGCGATCATGGCCACGGAGCAATGCGCGCAGTGCGGCGGGAGCGGCTGGGTGATCACCGAGCGCGACGGCGTCTCTTCGGGACGGCGCTGTGACTGCACGCGCGTCGGGCGGCCCGGCATCGTCTGGGAGCAGTCCGGCATTCCACCCAATTACCTGAACGATTGCTTTGACAATTTCAGTGTGCCGGACGCGAACGCGCACCACGTGGCACACCGCATTCTCCAGCAGGCGATGACCACCGCCGCCGGTTACGCCAACGAGTTTCCGCACGCCACCAAGCCCGGATTGCTGTTTGCGGGCGATGCCGGCTGCGGCAAGACGCACCTGGCCGTGGCGACTGTGCGCAAGCTGATCGAGAAGGGATTCGACGCGGTCTTCTGGGACTACCAGACGCTGCTCGAACGGATCCGCGCGAGCTACGATCCGGAGACGCGCGGCTCGAACAAAGACGCCTACCAGTCGGCGCTGGACGCGGAGATTCTGCTGCTCGACGACCTGGGCGCGTACCGTTCGAGCGACTGGGTGGAGGACGTGGTGACCGGCCTCATCACCCACCGCTGCAATCACCGCAAACCGCTGATCGCGACCACCAACCTGCCGGACGAAGAGATGGGCGGCAAGGACGCCGTGCGGCTGAGCGAAGGCGCCGCCAGGTACGACCTGCGCAAGACGCTGGCGGAACAGATCGGCGTGCGCGCGCGCTCGCGGCTGTTCGAGATGTGCACCATCGTGAAGATGTTCGGCGCGCCCGATTACCGCGTGCAGCGCGTGGTCCGGTAGGCTTTCCCTGGCGCTGGATTCAGGCCGGCTCGCGGGCGCGTGGCAGGGCGTCGGCGGCGAATTGAACTTACTCAAAAAAGCCCGCGATGTGCTGATTTCGCTTGCGCGACTGATGTCTGTTTTTATTGCTTCCGGCTGAACCGGTAGCTTCATCCCTCATCGCTGTCCCCTTAAGGAAGCCGCTTAGGCCAGGGACCTCAGGGATGGAGTTTAGCGCGGGCCAGGCGCAGGGCTTCAGGAAAAGCGGGGTTGCCGGGCTTGGTATCCATCTCGATGGCCTGCTCGAACAGACCGATGGCGACGGCGGTTTTGCCGAGCGCGTCTTCCACGGTGCCGTAGAAGTAGGGCGGGTAGGGATTGCGGCTTGAGTTGACCTCACAGGAGCGGGCGAGGTAGCGCTCGGCCTGATCGAGCTTGCCCCAATCGGAATAGATCTTGCCGACCTCCATCAAGTAGAACCAGTTGGCCGGGTCCTTGGCCAGGGAGTCGAGCGGTTCGATCAAGGCAGGTTGGAGGACGCGGTCCGCGCCGCCTTCCGCGGCAAGCTGCTTGAGCTGGGCGGCGTTCCACTCGCGCAGCAGGTGGCCATCGTCGGCGTAACCGAAAGCGTGGTCGAAGCGCGTGATATCGACCTGCGAGGCATCGACGAAAGTGACGGTCGGCTTGGAGACGGCGTGGCGTCCGCGCGGCTGGATGACGGTCCAATCGCGGTCGGGGCCGAACTCGGCGCGGATGAACGAAGGGATGGCCCAGGGGTAGTAGGGCACGCTGATGCCGGTCACCAGGAACCGGCCGCCCTGGGCCTGTTTCAAGACTCGAAAAGAGCGGACGATGTTGCGGTTGCTGCGCTCCTGATCGAGACTCCACTTCCACTGATCGTAGCCGGGCTGATTGGCGCGCACGGCGGCATAACCGAGGAGCAGCGCGACCACGACGGGCACGGCCGCACGCTCGGAGAGGCGCAGCGGCGGTCGCCAGCCGACAAACAGCACGGGCGAGAAAGCCAGGCAGGCGCCGGTCCAGGCGTACATCAGATCGATGTGATTCGGGAGGACGGAATTGGGCAACAAAGCCACGAGTCCGGCAACGAATAACGCCGCGCCATAGAGCAGCGCCGTGCGATTGCGCCATAAGCTGCACAGCGCGAGCAGGACGATGCCCAGGCTGACCGGCGTGAACAGAGCCCGGAGCAATTTGGCGTAGGAGCGCAGGACGGAAGCGGCGGCGAAGCTGATGTAGTAGGGACTCGACGGACTCGAATGGGCGCTGAAAAACGGGTTGATCGAGAACATGCTTTGCAGCAATCCCACGGCGAACGTAGCGGCGAGAGCGCCGAGCGTTAGCAGCGCGGCGCGGCGGAGTTTATCCCTGGTCCGAATGGTTTCGACACCCCAGAATACGAGCGCCGAAAGAAAGTAAGTCTCCTTGGTCAACCAGGTGAGGAGAAACAGGGTAAAACAAAAACCGAGATAACGTTTGCGGCCGGTTTCCTTGAAGGAAAGCCAGGCGTGCATGGCCAGCAGGATATAGAGCAACGACGCGGTGGCGCCGGCGTCGTGCACGTAGTCCATGTAGAAGCAGGGTTGCGCCAGAACCAGGAGCAGGTAGAGCAGCACCCAGGGCGGATACGCTTCCCGGCCCCCCAGCCGTTCCGAGAGCCGGATGACGGCAAAGACGTTCAGCAACGCGATCGCGATAAAGACCAGGATCCAGCCTTTCAGGCCGAGGAGTCCGGCCCATTCCACCAGGAAGAATGCGGCCGGGCGGGGAAAATGCAGGTGCTGCCAGAGGGAGAATTCGTCGAAGGCCAGCCCGGGAGGGATGTAGAAATCATTGTGATGCGGAGAAAAAGGCCGGATGTAGCCGGGAAAAACAAACTTCAGTACGAACAGGTAGACGACGATCGTGACGGCGAACCATTTCGCTTTCAAATCAATTCTCCAGAGGCGCGGAAGGGGAGCGATGATCGTTAACAACGCTGCGAACGAGGTACTGCGGGCGCTGCTTCACTTCCTCGAAAATGCGGCCGAGGTAGTCGGCGACGACACCGAGACAAATGAGTTGGACTGCGCCGAGAACCAGAATCGCGACCAGCATGGTCAGGTAGCCGGGGGGCGCGTCGCCCTTGACGAAGTAGAGCACGACGTAAGCCGCCACGGCCACGCAGGCGAGCACGGTGAAGACCAGCGCGAGGATGGAAATCAACTCCAGCGGCTTATAGGAAAACGAGACGATGCCGCGCCGGGCCCAGCGGAAGTTGTCGAGGAAGGAATTGGTCGACTCTCCGGCGAAGCGCGGGGCGCGGACGTATTCGACGCCGGTCTGGCGGAAGCCGACCCAACTGCGCAGGCCGCGCACGAAACGGTCGCGCTCGGGCAGTAGCAGGAGGCAGTCGACGACGCGGCGGCTCATGATGGAGAAGTCGCCGGCGTCCAGAGGCACGTCGATGTAAGAGAGCCGGCGGTAAATGCGATAAAACAATTTGCGGGCGATTTGAATCGGGAAGCGCTCGGCGCGCCGGGTGCGGACGCCGTAGACGACGTCGTAACCCTGCGTCCACTGCGCAACCAGAGCGGGAATCGCTTCGGGAGGATCCTGCAGATCGCCATCCATCAGCACGACGGCGTCGCCGAGGGATTGCCGCAGGCCGGAAGTGAAGGCCATCTGGGAACCGAAGTTGCGCGTGTGCGAGACCACGGTGACGCGCGGATCGGCGGCGGCGATTTCGAGGAGCAACTCCTCGGCGTTGTCGGGGCTGGCGTCGTTGACGAAGATGATCTCGTAGTCCGGAGTTAACGCCGGCAGGACGGCGGTCAGACGGCGGTGCATCTCGCGCACATTGCCGCCGTCGGCGTAGCAGGCGACTACGACTGAGATGGATTTCTGCTGCAACATGGTGTGGAATTTTCAAGCACCGCGAGGATCCTGGCGCTCACTTGTTCCGCGGTCAGGCCGCGGTCCGCGCGATGATATTGCTGGCTGCCGGTGGACTGGGCGAACGAATCGCCGGCGTTCAATGACAGGAGCGGAAAAGCGAGGCGGCTGGCGGCCAGCCACTCGGCCACGGCGCCGCCCAGACCGCCGATGGAGCTGTGTTCTTCGATAGTGACGAGCAAGCGCCCATCGGCGGCGCAGAGTTCCAAGGCGCGCGTATCGAGCGGCTTCACGGTGTGCATACTGAGCACGCGGCAGCCGATGCCGGCGGCGCGGAGAATGGCGGCGGCCTCGAGAGCCACGCTCAAAATTGCGCCGGTGGCGACGATGGAACAGTCGGCACCATCGACTACCGTGATGGCTTCTCCAATGCGGAAGCGATCGGCGTTGGCGTGCACGCGTGGCTCGCCGGCGCGGCCCAGGCGGAGATACATCGGCCCTCTCAGGCCCAGGCTGGCACGCACGGCGGCCGCGGTTTCCACGGGATCGCCGGGACAGACGACGGTCATATTGGGAAGGGCGCGCATTATGGCGATGTCTTCCAAAGCGTGGTGCGTCGCACCGTTGTGGCCGTAGCTGTAGCCGCCGCCGACGCCGACGATGGTCACGGGCAACGAGTGATAACACAAATCGTCGCGAATTTGTTCCAGGCAGCGCAGCGTGGCGAAAGGCGCGATGGAGTAGACGAATGGCCGCATTCCGCCGAGAGCTAGGCCCGCCGCCGTGCCGATCATCGTCGCTTCCGCCACTCCCAGATCCATGAACCGGGCGCCGAATTCGAGCTTGAACTGGTCGAAGATCTTGAAGCCGAGATCGGCGGTCAGGAACACCACGCGGTCATCGGCTCTCGCCAGTTCCGACAGCGCCGCGACGAAGGCATTTCTCATGGCAGCAACTCGGCCAGGGCGCGCTCGAGATCGTCCGCACTGGGCGGACGGTAGTGCCATTCTAGCTCATCTTCCATGAATGAGACGCCCTTGCCCTTGACGGTGTGGGCCACGATGACGCGGGGCCTTTGCCGGGCATCGGGCTTGGCCGCAAGAGCCCGCACAATGGCGCGCGGATCGTGTCCATCAATTTCCTTGACGGCCCAACCGAAACTCTTCCACTTCGCGGCCAGAGGCTCGAGCGCCGGCGCGGTGCGGGAACTGGCCGACCATTGATTGAAGTCCATGATCGCGGTCAGCGAGCCCAACTTCTGGGAGGCTGCGAAAGTCGCGGCTTCCCAGACGCTGCCCTCGTAGCATTCGCCGTCGCTCAACAGAACGAAGACCCGGAAATCCAGGCCGCGCAGCCGGGCCGAGAGAGCCAGGCCCGCGCCGACGGCGAGGCCGTGGCCGAGCGAGCCGGAAGCGAATTCGATGCCGGGCAGGCAGTGCGGCGCGGGATGCTCGGGCAGGCGGCCGCCATCGCGCGCATATTCCTCCAACACCGTCGAGTCGCAGAAGCCGCGCAAAGCCAGCGCCGCGTAGAGGGCCGTGCAGCCGTGGCCCTTGCTCAGCAGGAAGCGATCGCGGTGCTCATCGCCAGGCGAACGGGGATCGATTCGCAAGACGCGGAAGTAGAGAGCGGCGACGATGTCGGCGCAGGAAAGCGCCGAACCGACGTGCGGCGTGTGGGCCGCGTGAGCCATCTCAAGGACGCGAATTCGGATCTGGCGAGCGGCGGCGGCGATGTCGGCATAGGTGGCAGCCATCAGTCGCCGGCCTCCGGTTTCCGGCGCGCGACGATGGCCAGGTTGCCCGCCTTCCAGGCGACGGGAAGCCCGCCCAGACCCAGGCGATTCAAGATGCCGTTGAGCGGCTTCGAGCACCAAGCGGGCAGCGGGGCCAGCCGCAGCCAATAGGCCAGCGGATGACGGTCTACGACCCGGAATGTGCGCAACACGTCGAATCCAGCCGATTCAAAAAGCATCGAAATTGTTTTTCGATCAAACAGGTAGATGTGCTCAATATCAATGATCGGACTGTGGCCGCCGAGCAGGCGATTGGTCCACGCTCCGGCATCGTGATTCAAAAAAAAGGCGATGCCGCCGGGTTTAAGAACTCTCAAGCACGCGTCAACGGCCGCGCCCGGACGGGCCAGATGGTCGAGGACCTGGAACCCGCAGACCATGGAAAACGAACCCGGGCGGAACTGGCCGTCACGGAAGCCTTCATTCAGTATCCGCTCACGGACGCCAGCCGGGGCGCACTCGATCGACTGCAGGCTCGGCTCGACGCCTGTCACTTCGGCGAATCCCAGATCCAGCGCGCGCTGCAAGAATGCACCGTTGCCGCAACCGATCTCCAGAAGCGAATCGCGATCGGGCAACTCGTCGAGAACCGCGGCGGCGTAGCGGGCGTAGGTTTCCGCGGCAAACTGGGATTCCACGGGATGGTCGAAATGACTGCCGCGATACAACGTCAGCAGCGCGTCCGCAGACAGAATCGGGTCGGAGCGGATAAGGCCGCAGTGGCCGCAGCGGACGATCCGATAATGCACGCGATCGGGCGTGCGGCGCGCGGAGAAACGCTGGGCGGTCGCCGCCTGATCGCCGAGCGATTCGGGATAGAGCAGGCGATCCCAGCGGTCGGTACCGCAAATGGCGCACAGGGTGCGCACCATCTTCATTGCCGGGCCCACGCGCCAGGATTCTCCTTGCACCACTCGACGGTCTTGCGGATGCCATCGGTCAGAGATGTGGCGGCTTGCCAGCGCAGGCTCTGGCGGGCCTTACTCGGATCCGCAACCCAGGTCTCAGTGTCCCAGGGCCGGGGCGGCAAACGTCCCCAGTTCAGCTTGGCGCGCACGCCCGCGGCCTCCGTCACGGCGCGCACGACATCACGCATGGTGGACTGAGTGCCGGTGCCGATATTGAACGTCTCGCCGCGCTGCAGGCTGAGCTGCCCGACCTGCAAGTAGGCGTCGACGACGTCGTCCACGAAAATGAAGTCGCGGGCCGTGCCGGGCGTGACCAGGTCGAGTTCCTCGCCGCGCAGGCAGCGGGTGACGAGCGTGGGAATCAGCCTCGTCGGAGCCTCATACGGACCATAGGCGGAGAAGAGCCGGAGAGTGCAGATGGGCCGCTGCTCCGCGCGCGCCGTATGGGCGCAGACGAGTGTTTGGGCACATTTCGCGACCGCGTAATAACTGCTGGGCTCGGGCAGGTCGGTCTCGCGCATGGCGAACTGCTTGGCGCCGTACTCGGAAGAACTGCCGGTGTTGACGAAGAGTTTGTAATTGAGATCGGCGCAGGCTTTGAGCAGATTCCAGGTGCCGAAAACGTTGGTCAGAATCACCTGATCGGCGTCGGTCTCGTGCGGGTACGCTCCGTGCACGGCGAGGTGGTAGATGACGCTGGGATCGATGGAGGCGACGATCTCCCGTAGTCTCTCCGCAGCGGTCAGATCGCCGGTGTGAAATTGAATTCTGTTCTCGATGCCGGCGAGCCTCCACTTCGATGCGTCCGGCCGGACCAGCGCATGGATCTCGCAGCCCAGCGCGGCCAGCCGGCGGGCCAGCGCCGCGCCGACGAAGCCCGTGGCCCCGGTGATGAAGAAACGCTCAGTGGCGAGATTCATCTGTATCACTTGCGAGTGGCTGGAAGCCGGCAACCCATATGTAATCTTATTCTCACCGGCCATCCGAGTGGTGGCAACTGAAACGCTGAGATTGACTCGGCAGCGCCGTGCGATGGGCGGCGCGGGCGTTCAACCGGCAACCGGCCCGCACCGGCCGGCGCGCGAGCAATTCCCGGAGCACCCGAATGGCGACGGGGTTTCACACCTGCGCATCTTCTGAGGTATGTTAGAGGCAATACAGACGGCGCGCCGAAGCGGTGCGCCGACCAGGTTCCCGGAGTGCCCGCCGAGCCGATGGGCGGGCGAGGGATTCCGAGGCACACAACAAGGAGATCATTCGCGATGACAGTGTCATTTTATGGACATGTACGGCAGTACCACAACATCAAGGCGGAAATCGACGCCAACATGCAGCAGGTGCTGGAGAGCGGAAATTACGTGATGGGGCCGGCGCTGAAGCGCTTCGAAAAAGAGCTGGCAGAGTACCACGGGATGAAGTACGCCATCGGCGTCGGCAACGGCACGGATGCGCTGTGGCTTTCCTTCATGGCCCTGGGAATCGGACCGGGCGACGAGTGCATCACGACCACCAATACGTTCTTCGCAACCGCGGAGGCGATCTGGATCGCGGGCGCAACGGCCGTTTTCGTGGACTCGGATGCGAAGACGAATTGCATCGATCCGGCCAAGATCGAGGCGGCGATCACGCCGCGGACCAAGGCCCTGGTGCCGGTGCACCTGTATGGACAGTGCGCCGACATGGCGGCTCTGCGCAAGATCGCGGACAAGCACAAGCTGCTGGTGATCGAGGACAATGCGCAGGCGATCGGGGCCGCGGGCAAGGGCTTCAAGATCGGCGAACTGAGCGACGCGGTCTGCACGAGCTTCATCATCCAGAAGAACTTGGGCTGCTTCGGCGACGGCGGCGCGGTGGTCACGAATCATGAGAAGGTGGACCGCGAGGTCCGCAGAATGCGCAACCACGGCTCGGAAAAGCGGTCGTGCCACAGTTACGGATTCAATAGCCGCCTGGACGATCTGCACGCCGCGGTGCTGAGCGCCAAGCTGAAGCACATCGACGAGTGGAACGACAATCGTCGCAAGTGGGCCGCCCGGTACACGGCCGGTCTGGCAGGCGCAAAGAGCTTCACGCTGCCCTATGCGGTGCCTGGATACCGGCACGTTTTCCATCTCTATGTCATCGAAACTTTGCAGGCGAAGCACCGCGACGAACTGCTGGCTTTCCTCAACAAGAACGGTATCGACGCCAAGTGTCACTACCCGATCGCGATTCATCAGCAGGAAGGCTATGCGTGGGGCAAACAAGCGCGCGTCGCCGGCCCCGTTCCCAACTCCGAGCGCAATGCGGCCACCTGCATCTCCCTGCCGATGTTCCCCGAATTGACGGAGCAGGAAGTGGATTACACGATTGAGAAAGTGCTCGATTGGGACCGGCACGCGGGGTAGGACATGGACAAGAAATATAAAGTTGTCGTCGTCGGCATGGGCAAGCGCGGCATGCACCATGCGGCTACGTTCAAGGCCAACGGCCGTTTCGAGGTCGCGGGCATCTGCGATATCGATCCTACGCGTCTGGAGGCCGCGGCCGCCAAACTCGGGGTCGCGGTGAAGTCGACCGATGCGCGCGAGGTGGCGGAAGCCGTCCAGCCGGATGTCTTCTGCTTCTGCACGATGCCGACGGTGCGCGCCGCGATGATCCGGATCGGGATTGAAAGCGGCGCACGGCTGATCGCGATGGAGAAGCCGGTCGCGCTTTCGAGCACGGAAGGATTCGAAGTTCGCGATCTGCTGGCGTCCAGCGGCGTGAAGGCCGTGGTGAGCCATCAACATCGCTACGGGGCGCACTACCAGGCGGTGAAGCAAGTGATCGCCAGCGGGGCGCTGGGGCATGTTCACACAGTTTACGGAACCGCGACCGGCTGGATGATGCACATGCTGTCCCATCTAGTGGACTACATGCGCTGGTTCAACGGCGAAGCCGAAGCGGAGTGGGTGATGGCGCAGGCCGCGGGCCGCGGGAAGCTGGCCGACGCCCATCCTTCGCCGGACTACATCGGCGGGTTTATTCAATTCGCGAACGGTGTGCGCGGCGTGGTGGAATGCGGCGCCGGCGCGCCGGACGTGCCCGAAGTGGACTACTGGTGGCGCAAGTGCCGGATCGGAGCGCAAGGCAGCGAGGGCTTTGCCGAGGTGCTCACCGGCAACGGATGGCGCGCCGTGACCAAACACGGGGCCTACTCCGGCGAGGGCTGCATGAATTATGAGCTGGACATGCCGCCCTATATCCAACAGATGGCCGACTGGCTGGACGACCCGAAACAGGTGCACCCGTGCAACTTCGAAAGCGCGTACAAGGGCTTCGAAATCACGATGGGCCTGTGCCGCTCGGCGGCCGGAGACGGACAAGTGGCGCTGCCGCTGGTCGCCGGGGCCAACGAACTCGAGATGCTGAGAGCATCGTTGCCCGACCGCAAGGTGCTGCTCTCCATGCCGGCTAACGCGAAGGAGTACCTGTCGTAACACGCTGACGGAGCCGCGGCGAACGAAGACGCTCCTGGCTGCCGCGGTTTCACTCTTGGCGCCGCATGTTGAAGGGGTCCCGGCGGGATCCTCCCACGGCCTTACCCCCAAATGGTATAAACCAAGTCTACGGGACTTTGTTTGGAATGAGGTTGTGGGCGGGGTTTGGACTAGGCTGTTGGTAAGGAGAGCGGCAATGGCTGACGAGATTTCAATCGTCGAGTATTACGTGGCAGTGATCCCTCACAAGGCCGGAGAAGGCGCTCGGATTCTGACGGCTTTCAAAGACGCGGGCATGAATTTCATGGGCTTCTTGGGCTATTGGAAAACGGCCTGGAACGCCGAGATCATTTTCGTGCTGAAAGAGAAAACGCCGGGAGTCGGCGCCGCTGCGAAGAAGGCCGGCATCACTCTGGGCAAGAAGCACAGAGCGTTCCTGGCAACGGGCACAGACCGCCCCGGGGTCATCGCCGAATTGATGTGCAAATTGGCCGACGCGGGCATCAACGTGACTTCCATGCATGCCTTGTGCGCCGGCGCGGGCCGCTTCGGCGCGCTCATCGCGGTCGAGCCCGACGACATTCGCAAGACGGCCAAAGCCCTCGGCGTCGCGTAGAATCGCAGACGTTGGGATCAATCGCCGGCGCATCGCGGCGGCCATTGCGTAAGCCGCTCTTGCGTTTTCGATGCAGTGCAACGCCGGACGCGACGTTGCCACAGCGCGGAAATCGCCTCAGGCGGCGCCTTGTCCGGCATCGCGGAATGTCCGTAAGATCCGCGGATCGCGCCGGCCGCGCCGCAGTTGCTCCTTCGCACGACTTAGCGCGCCGGGCCTTGCGCGCGCGATGCGCAGACCGAGGCTGCGCACGCTGAAGCCGTCCCAGAAGCCCGGCGTAGCGCCGGGTATTTCAAAGACCATCGGATGCCGGACCAGCCGCCGCAACACGTGCGCGGGCGAGCGGTAGCCGGGCTGCGCCGCAATGCGCCGCTCCTCGCGCGCGGTCAACTGGCGCGCGGCTTCATCCATCGAGCGGAAGCCGAGTTTGCGGTAGAACCAGAAGGCGCCCGAAGCGATCGCTTCGGCGTTCCCGTGCCCGATCTGGTAGGGGTCAAGAACGTAGTATCGCGCGGCGGTTCGCTGGTAGCAGGCGGCGAGCAATTGGCGATACAGCCAGGCCGTCTCCCCATCGCGAAAACCGTAGTAGATGTTGAAGCCCACCTCCATGCGGTCGGCCGTGAGGAGGCCTTCGAAGTAGCCGATCGGCACACCGTTTTTCCAGATCGTCGCCGCCAGGTAATCCCGCAGCGGCAACCTCCGCGCGGCCAGCACGCGCGAGAAATAGAACACGACACCGCGCCCGGCATCCACTTCCACGACCGACCGCGGATCACCGTACGTGAAGCCCAGGAGCTGACGGTAGCGCACCGCCGAGGTGTCGAGAGCCAGCCTCAGCATCGCCTCGCCCTCTTCCCTGCCCAGCTTGCGTTCGGACAGAGCAGCCATCCGCGGGATCTCCGAAAAAGAGACTTCCGCGCGGCGGATGAGCGGCGCGTTGTGAAGAAACGGCGACCTCATCGGGAGCCGCATGAGCGTTCGCGATGCCGCGCTTTCACCCAGATCCCAGCGCACCGGCAGGACCAGCCCGTCGTAGCGATCGCAGCGCTCGCGTGCATTGCGGAAGCGCTTCTCGAGTGCGCGCATCAGCCACACAAGCTCCGCTTCGCCACGAGCTGCGGCGGCCACCCACTCACGGTAGGGCACATTGGCCTCCACCGCGGCGTCCTCTTCGAGCGCCGGAATCAAGTGCGGCAGCAGTGTGAACCAGGGTGTGTCCTCATCGCAGGCATCCCACTCGATCCGCGCATGCGGAGCGTGCCGCTGGGCCAGATGCCTCGCGACGCCGTGGGTGAAAACGGCAGTCAATCCGGTCCCGGCGATGCCGGAGATCTCGGGCTCTTCAAGCTCGGTGGCATCGACCAATCGCACACGCGCTGCGAAGCCGGCCAGCTCCGCTTCCGCGCGTTCGAGAATCGCCGCCGACGCCGGGTAGGCGCGAACGAACAAGAGCGCCTCGTGCAGCCGGGCCAGCAGAGCCGCATCCTCAATCCGCGCGTCAGCCAGATCGTCCAGCAGCCGCCGCAGCGATTCTTCCTGACCCGCGCCGAATTGCAGACGGGCCTGTTCCAGCGATTCAACCAGTTGTTGCGCTGTCATCTTGTCCGCCAGTGTAACGCCCGCGCGGCGGCGCCACTCGCCATTCGATGGACAGGATTGTCCGTATGTTAAACTTAACGTTTCCCCCCGCAAGATGGATCTACCCACTGACAACCGGCCCGCTCAACCTCCCGTTGGAGAAAGATTTGAGCGTCTGGTCGAAATCATGGCACGGTTGCGCGCACCCGGCGGCTGTCCCTGGGACCGGGAACAGACCTTCGACACGATCAAGCCGTACACCATCGAAGAGACTTACGAAGTGCTCGATGCGATCGACCGGCGCGACTATGCGGGATTGCGCGAAGAGCTCGGCGACCTGATTCTGCAGGCCGTATTCTACGCGCAGATGGCACACGAAGAGGGCCGCTTCTCGATCGCCGAATCATTGGATGCGATCAACACGAAGCTGGTCCGCCGTCATCCGCACGTCTTCGCCGCAGGCGACGCGAAGACGCCGGACGAAGTGCTGGCGCGCTGGGATGAGATCAAGGGCGAAGAAAAACGCGAGAAGGGCGAGCAACCCCAAGGCCGTCTGGACGGAGTCCAACGCGCGCTTCCGGCGTTGATGGAGGCCCACGAAATCTCGAAAAAGGCAGCCAAAGCGGGCTTCGAATGGCCCGACTTCGAACAGGTGTTGGAAAAGCTGCACGAGGAACTCGGCGAACTGGCCCACGCCCGGGCACTCGAATCGCAGGAGGAAATCGAAGGCGAGGTTGGCGATCTGCTGTTCACGCTGGTCAACGTAGCGCGCTGGTTGAAGGTCGATCCGGAACAGGCGCTGCGCAAGACTAACGCCAAATTCCGGCGCCGGTTTGCGCACGTCGAGCGCAGCCTCGCAGCGAGCGGACGGAGGCTTGAACAATCGACGCTAGAGGAGATGGAGTCGCTGTGGCAACAGGCCAAGTCGCTGCCCGAATCTCGCTGAGGCCGCTCGAATCGCTCGCTGATTTCCACGCGGCGCTCGATCTGCAGAAGGAGATCTGGGGCTTCGAGGAGATCGAACTGCTGCCATTGCGCCTCTTCGTGGTCGCGCGCAAAGTGGGCGGGCAGGTGATCGGCGCGTTCGACGACTCAGCCTTGGACCGGCCGATGATCGGGTTCCTGCTGGCGATCCCCGGATTGAACAAGGACGGCGCGTACCTGCACAGCCACATGATGGGCGTGCGGGCGCGCTACCGCAATCTCAGCGTCGGGCGCAGGCTGAAGCTCGCGCAGCGCGAAGAAGCTTTGCAGCGCGGCATACGGTTAATCGAGTGGACCTTCGATCCGCTGGAGATCAAGAACGCGTTTTTCAACATCGAGCGGCTGGGCGCGATCGTGCGCCGATTCGTGCCCAATCAGTACGGCACGACCAGCAGCCCCTTGCACGGCGGACTGCCGACGGACCGTTGCGTGGCGGAATGGTTTCTCGATAACGAACGCGTGCGCGGCGTAACGGCGGGCGGGCCAGCGCCGCACGGTGAAATCCTGGCGCGCGTCGGCGTGCCGTACGACATCGCGGAACTTCGCCTCAACGATCCGCGGCGGGCGCTGGCTATTCAACACGGCGTGAGCAGCGGCTTCCTGGAGAACCTGAGCCGTGGCCTGGCGGTCACGGGGCTAGAAAACACGTCTGAAGCAGCCGTCTATCTTTTCTCAAAATGGCCTTCCGAATAGACCGAATTCGTTTGCACCGCCTGGAGATGCCGCTGGTGCATTTCTTCGAGACCAGTTTCGGCCGCACCTTCAGCCGCCAGATCATTCTCGTTGAAGTTGTTTCGGGCGATTTTTCAGGTTGGGGCGAAGTCACCTGCGGAGAGCATCCTTTTTACAACGAAGAGTGGACCGACGCCGCGTGGCTTTTGTTGAAGCACTACATCGCGCCCGCGGCGCTGGGCCAGACGCTGGGGAGTGCCATGGAGGCCGGGTCGCTGTCGCAAGGGATCCGCGGCCACCGCATGGCGCGCGGCGGATTCGAGGCCGCGTGTTGGGACCTCGAAGCACGCATGGCCGGCCTGCCGCTGTGGAAACTCATCGGCGGCGGCGCGCGCCGTGAGATTCCCTGTGGCGTGTCGATTGGCATCCAGGACAGCGTGCCGCAATTGATCGGGAAGATCGGCGCCGAAATCGAAGCCGGTTATCAGCGCATCAAAATGAAGATCAAACCGGGCTGGGACGTGGACGTGATCCGCGCGGTGCGCCGCGAATTCCCCGATGTCCCGCTGATGGCCGATGCCAATTCGGCCTATACGCTAGCCGATGGTGAGCACTTGAAGCACCTGGACGAATTCAACCTGATGATGATCGAACAACCGCTGGCGCACGACGAAATCATCGACCACGCGACGCTGCAGCAGGCCCTGCGCACGCCCATTTGTCTGGATGAATGCATCCGTACGGCGCACCATGCCGCGCAGGCCATCCGCCTCGGCGCGTGCCGCATCATCAATATCAAACTGGGGCGCGTGGGCGGCTTCGCCGAAGCCCGCAAGGTGCACGACGTCTGCTTGAGTAACGGTATTCCGGTGTGGTGCGGCGGCATGCTAGAAAGCGGCGTCGGCCGCGCGCACAACATCGCGCTGGCGACGCTTGCCGGTTTCGTGCTGCCGGGCGACGTCTCGGCCAGCCGCCGGTATTGGACGCGGGACGTCATCGATCCGTGGGTCGAGGTCACGCCGCGCGGGACCATCAACAGCGGCGACGGTCCGGGCTTCGGCTACACCCTCGACCTCGATTTCCTGGCCTCAGTACGCGTGGCGCTGGAGACGCTCGAGCCGCAGTGATTTCCGTTCAACCCCTGGGTTCGGTGCGGCGGCCGGCCCCTTCGCAGGCGCGCATTTACGGGCTTGTCTGCCTGATGACCCTGATCTGGAGCCTCAACTACGTTGTGGCCAAGATCGCCCTGCGCAGCTTCCCGCCGGTCTTCTTCGCCTGCCTGCGGATGATGCTCGCCGGGGCGCTGATGAGCGCCGTCTATGGCGTCTGGATTCGCCGCCGCCCCGCCGCCGCCATACAGAAATGGCCCTGGCGCGATCTGCTCATTGTCGCGGGAGTCGGCGTCCTGGGCATGGTTGGCAACCAGATTTTCTTCGTCGTCGGCATTGACTACACGTCGGTGGCGCATGCCTCGCTGGTCATCGCCACGACGCCGGTGCAGGTGCTGGTGCTGGCCTGGCTGCGCGGGCAGGAGCGCCTCAATCAGCGCAAAGCGATCGGCATGGCGCTGGCCGTAGCCGGCGTGGCCGTGCTCAACCTTTCGCCCGGCCGCTCGGCGCGCGGGGCATCCATCGTGGGCGACTTTTTGATTTTCCTGTGCGCGTTTTCCTTTGCGGTTTATACGGTCTTCACGAAGGAGCGGCTGCGGCGTTATGGCTCCATACCGATCAACAGCCTGGGCTACGCGGTCAGCACGCTGCTGCTCATCGCGCCGGTGTGGCTGTGGGGCCGCGAGTTCCACTACGCGGCCGTGCCGGCGGTGGGCTGGTGGATGCTGGCCTACATGGCCGTGCTCTCGTCGGTGGTGTGCTACATGATCTTCAGCTATGCGCTCGGCTTTCTGGCCGCTTCGCGCGTAGCGTCGTTCAGCTACGCGCAACCGCTGATCGCATCGCTGGCCGCCTGGTGGCTGCTGGGCGAACCGGTGACGCTGGCCGTCGCGCTGGGCGGCGGCATGGTATTGGCGGGAGTCTGGCTGACTTCGCGAAACTGAGAATGAGGGGCTGAGGCGTTGGCCGGATTTCTGCATTTACTACGCTCGAACCGCAACTACCGCACCACGTGGATGGCGCAGGTGGTGAGCGAGGTCGGCGACAATTTCAACAACATCGCGGTCTTTGCGCTGGTGATGCAGCAGACTCACTCCGGGCTGGCCGTGGGCGGCGTGATGCTTTCGCGCGCCGTCGGTATTCTCATCGCCGGGCCGATCGCCGGCGTCGCGCTCGACCGCTTCGACCGCCGGCGCATCATGGTGGCCAGCGACCTCGTGCGCTCGGTGATCGCGCTCGCGTTTCTACTGACGATCCACGAGCGCAACGTCGGCCTGCTGCTGTTTCTGAGCGGCTTGCTGATGTTCGCGTCGCCTTTCTTCACGAGCGGCCGCGCGTCGATTCTGCCGCGCATCGCCACGCGCGATGAACTGCACACTGCCAACTCGCTAACCCAGACCACGGCCTGGACGTCGGTCGCGCTGGGCAGTTTCCTCGGCGGCGCGGTCGCGTCCTGGTTCGGGTTCCACGTGGCGTTCGTCTTTAACGCCCTGTCGTTCCTTTTCTCGGCGTTGTTCATCGGCCGGCTGCGCTCGCCCGGTGGGAGCGGGTTCACAGCCAGCCGCGACGACGTTGAGCCGCACGAGCGTCATCCGCTGCGGGATTATGTGGACGGACTGCGCTACATGCGCAGCGTCCCGCTGCTGTTCGCGCTGGCCCTGGTGGGCGTGGGTTGGGCGACCGGGGGCGGCGCGGCGCAGATCCTCTTCTCCCTCTTCGGCGAAGTCGTTTTCAAGCGCGGGCCGGCCGGCATCGGCGAGGTCTGGGGGTGCGCGGGCATCGGCCTGATTCTCGGCGGCATCCTGGCCAACACGTGGGGCCGCAGGCTGAGTTTCGAGCGCTACAAGTGGCTCGTCGTGATTTGCTTCACCGTGCATGGCGGCAGCTATATCCTGTTCAGCCTCAGCCCCAGCTACGCACTGGCGCTGGTCTTCATCGGCCTTTCCCGTCTCTCCATCGCCGTCAACAACGTGCTCAATATGACCCAGGTGCTGCGGCACACGCCGGACGCCTACCGCGGCCGCGTCACTTCTACCATGGAGTCGATGGTTTGGGCGACCATGATGTTGTCGATGAGCGTGGCCAGTTTCTTCTCACAGACGCATTCTCCGCGCGAGATTGGCGTGGTCGCGGGGGTGTGCAGTTCGATGACGGCCGTCTTCTGGGGCTGGGCGCAATTCACCGGCCGGCTGCCCGAGCCGGCGCTCGAAGGCCACGAGCCGGAGCGGGATGAGGAGGTTGAGGTCCATGTCTGACGCGGCATCTCCAGGCGCAGGGTTTGATCTCGCAGGCAAAGTCGTGCTCGTCACCGGCGCTGCCAGGCGCATCGGCCGCTCGATCGCGCTGCGGCTGCACCGCGAAGGCGCGCGCGTGTTGATTCACTACTCGTCCTCGCAAGCCGAGGCCGCCCAGACCGCGGCCGAGTGCGGCGGCGCATCCCTGTATCGCGCCAACCTGGAGAGCGTCGCCGAAATTAAAGCGATGTTCGACGAGATTGCCGCACGCGAAGGCCGGCTCGACGCGCTGGTAAACAACGCGGCAAGATTCACGGCCATCGATCCGCTGGAAGTCACCGAAGCCGATTGGGACTCGATCCACGACGTCAACCTCAAGGCGACTTTCTTCTGCGCCCAGCAGGCCGCATTGCTGATGCGCCGCAATCCCGGCGGAGCGGGCCGCATCGTAAATATGAGTTCGATGGGCGCTTTCCTGGCCTGGCCTCGAAACGCGCATTACTGTGCCTCCAAGGCGGGCGTCGTGGCCTTGACGCGAGTCCTGGCCAAGGCCCTGGCACCGGGCATCACGGTCAACTCCGTCGCGCCCGGCGTGATCCCCTTCGACGAAGTCAACGAGCCCCGAATTCAGGCCATGGCGCGCGCGACGCCCGCCGGCCGGCCTGGCACGGGCGCGGAAATCGCCGCCGCGGTCGTGTACTTCCTGACGGCCTCGAATTTCGTCACCGGCCAGGTCCTGCAGGTGGACGGCGGCCTGGGTCTGGGCTGAGACGATCCGGTGCAAGACCGGTAGATCCCATTGGATTCCCCTCAAGACCGCCGCGCGCGCAGCGATATGTCTCTTGTGCAGAGCCTGATCGAAAACGCTCGGCGAATCCTGGACACGGCGGTCGAGGCCAAGCAGTCCGGACAGAACGCCTCCGACTGGACCTTTTTCGTCGGGCCCGAGGGCGGTCTGGAAATCATCGCCGGGGCTGAAACACCCCTCGATTCACTCACTTGGAGTCGCGGCGCGAGTATGGCCTGGCAATTGCGCCACGCTGGCGACGGGATTCGCGTGGAAGGCCGCTCCCCGCTCGAGCGCTGTCGGCTGGAGACGGACGCACCGGCGCGCGCCGCCCGCATTCTGCTCGGCTCCGGACCCCTCTATCAGTTCGCCGACGCGGCCTGAACCGAACCAGTCCGCAACTGAATCAGAAGCGTCGCCGGCTCAGCCTGAATCGAATCGGCCCCGCTGCTCAACCGGAAGCGTCGCCGCCGCGTCCGTATGCTATCTTGAGAATGTCGCGGCGCGTGTAGCTCAGCTGGTAGCAGCGCCAGATTGTGGTTCTGGAAGTCGTGGGTTCGAACCCCACCACGCGCCCCAATTTAAACTACTCATTCTAAATTACTTACTCCCCTCAGGAGACTGCTTGGCTTGGGACGAGGCCAAGGGCTTCGGCAGGTGCACGGTGCAGCGTGCTCGGGGCGCGATTGCAAGGTGACCTCAGGGTGTGCGAGGCGTGGTGACACAATAAGAACCCTGGCACCGTGCTTCACTCCTGATCTGCTGCAATAAAAAGGCTTATTCAAAATTTCAGCGCACCTCACCGGCTCCCGGATGGGGCGGTCGTTGGGACGGTGTCTGCACCGTGTATTACCGAGCGGCGCGAGGTGCGGTGAGGCCCGGCCAGTCGTCGGTGCGGAAAGGCGAAGCGGGCAAACCGGCGCCGTTGGCCAGGTTGGCGTCGGGATTATCGGCCCAGGCATAACGCACGGCCACGGGGGCGGAAACCTGGGGGCTGGAAACCACGACTGCGGCGCCTTCCAGGCGGGCGTCGGCCCAGTAGAATTTGCGGTCGGCGGCGGCGATGGCGAAGCCGCGCAGGACCGAGCCCGCGCTGAGGGTCAGGCCCCCGCCGGTGTGCTGGAAGCCGATCCGGATGGCGCCGGCCTCGATGCGCGCGGAATCGAACAGCGGACCGGAGTACTCGCCGCCGCGGCTGTAGGTTGTCCCGAGCGCCCAGAGGGCCAGGCGATCAGCGACCTCGGCCTTGCGATGGGGGTGAACGTTGCCGGCTTCGCCCAGTCCCAAGGCCACCGCCAAACCGGTATTCGGCGTATTCTTCAGGGTCAGGAACTGGGCCTCACGCAGCTCCGCCCAGTCGCTCTCGGAAGGCTGGTCACGGCGTGCTTTGAATTCGGGCAATTGGACGATCAGGAATGGAAAATCGCCCTGGTTCCAGGCCTGGCGCCAGCTTTGGATGAGGGCCGGCAGGAGCGTGCGGTACTCGAAGGCGCGTCCGGCGTTGCCTTCGCCCTGGTACCAGATGGCGCCGCGCAGGCCGTAGGGCGCAAGAGGCGCGATCATGCCATTGAACAGCGACCCCGGGGCCAAGCCGGCGCCAGCCGCGGCGCGTTGCGGAAGAATCCGGAATCCGCTTAGAGAGGCCGGCGTCAGCGGCTGATTCACGCCCCAGCCGGCCTGCTTCAAGTCGGCGAAACGGATGGTGACGGGTTGCCATTCCGCCGTGGCCTGGATGGCCGGGATGCGGTACTCGTCAGAATCATAAACGGCTGGTTCCAGAACATCGAATCGATAGATGCCGCGGCCACGGCAGTAGAAGCGCAATCCCGAGTAGCGGCTGAGGTCGCGCACCTGATGGCGGAGAGCGAAGCCGCTGGTCAGGGCCGGCGATTCGTCAGCTTCAATGCCGCCGCTCACGCGCGCAGCGAACCCCAAGCCGCTCGCGCCGGAGGGGATCATCTCGAAGTGCGAGTTGCGCACGCCGTCCCAGTTGAAGCTCCAGTCGGGATGAAGCGGTTCCGTGCCGCCGTCGGAGAGCAGAAGTTCGAAGCGGTCGAAGTCGAGTTGGAATTCGGCGGGGTGGTCGGCGAGTGCGCGGACGGCGGGATTGGCGGCGTCCCAGGATTTCAGAAGCGGCTGCAATTCCGGGCTGGCCGCCAGGGCCGCGGCAGAGGTCCAAACCTCCGCTTGCGTCCCAGACCAAGTGCTCTGAATCATGCCCACCGGCACGCCGAGAGCTTTGTGCAGCCGTCGAGCGAACAGATAGCCGACGGCCGAGAAGCCACGGGCCGAGTCTGGGGTGAGCGGGCGCCAGACGGCACCAGCGGTGGTTTCCAAGGGCTGGAGGACGCTGCGCGACGGCACCTGGAAGAGCCGGATGCCGGTGTAATCGGCGTCTGGGATATCCTCGGATGCGGTGGCCGCGCCGCTGAGCGCGAAAGCCATGTTGGACTGGCCGGAACAGATCCAGACCTCGCCGACCAGAACGTCATCGATCACGACGGCGCGATTGCCCTGGACGGTGAGCCGGTAAGGCCCGCCGGCGGGCAGAGCCGCGAGGGTGATACGCCAGCGCCCAGCGGCATCGGCGGTGGTTTGCCGGACCTGGTCGAGGATCGATACAGTGATGCGCTCCTGAGGATCGGCCCAGCCCCAGACCGGGACTGCCCCGCCCTGCTGGAGCACCATATGATTGCCAAACAGAGGAGGCAGGGTCGGGTTGGCGTAGGCGGAGACGGCGAATAAGAAGGCGGCGAGAGCGAGTTTCATGGTCCTTCATATTGGAACACGCGAAAGAGCGGGCTCGCCAGAGCGACCCGCGTCTTCCAGCCGCTCCATTCCAACGCTGTGGAAATCTACGCTCCGGTCGGGCAGCGTGCAGGACCGGCGGGCGACAAAGAGTGGCCACATCGTGTCTACAATGGACAGAATGATCGGAGGCTGGGTGTAGCATGCTTTTTTTCGCTCTCCTTCTCGCGGTGCAGATTGCGCCACAATCTGCCGACCTGCCGAATCGCCAGCCGCAACTGGCGTCAGACGGAACCCGTTTGGGACTCACTTACGGCGCCGGCGACAGTGTTTTCTTCGCGGCGTCCAAAGACGCGGGCAAGACCTGGACCAAGCCAGCGGTCGTCTCTTCGTACGGCAAACTATCGCTCGGCATGAGGAGAGGGCCGCGGATCGTGATAACGCCTGAGGCCATCGTCATCTCCGCCGTCGTTGGAAAGCAGGGCGGCGGCGCGGACGGTGATCTGGTCGCGTGGCGTTCTGTCGATGGAGGCAAGAGTTGGTCGGCCGGCAAGGCGATCAACGATGTTGCGTCCGCGGCGCGCGAGGGACTGCACACGATGGTCGCGGGCGGGCAGGGCGTGGTGTTCGCCGCCTGGCTAGATCTGCGTCTGAAGGGCACCCGACTGTATGGTTCGACGTCACACGACGGGGGTGCAACCTGGTCGCCGAACACCCTGGTGTACGAATCTCCGTCTGGGTCGGTGTGCCAGTGCTGCCATCCGAGCGCAGCCATTGATGCGCAGGGCCGAATCTTCGTCATGTTTCGGAATTCACTGGATGGCAACCGCGATATGTACCTGGTCCGCTCCGATGACGGTGGAAAGACGTTCGGCTCAGCGACCAAACTCGGCACTGGCACTTGGAAACTGGACGCCTGCCCGATGGATGGCGGAGCACTCCAGGTCGACGCCGGTGGCAATCCAATCTCGGTGTGGCGGCGCGAGGGAGATGTCTTCTTGTCATTGGGCCCGAACCGCGAGCAGCGGCTTGGTGCAGGCCGACAGCCCATACTGGCTGCGACACCTCGCGGGCCCATTTTGGCGTGGATGGAGGGCAAGGCGTTGAAAGTCAAGGCGCCAAGGCAGGAGGACGCCACCGTGCTCGACAGCGATGCTGCCTTCCCAAGCATGGTCGCCCTAAGAGACGGAAGATCTGTGCTGGCGTGGGAACAGGGCGGCGCAATCGTCGTCAAAGGGCTGGACTGAACCACAACTCGATCCCGGCTCATTTCGCGCGGGATATCGATTCGAGTCCTAGTCTTGAAGCGGGAGCGCGTGGGGAGCACGCGCCACTCCACCGGACTATCCGACCGACCGTGGCGCCAATCCGTAGCTGGCACAGTCGAACAGAGTGCCGTGTTGCGCGATCATCTCCGCCAGTAAAACGTCTTCCTGTGCCGGCAGGTCCTCCAACTCGGCGCGCAGCCGGGAGAGCCAGGTCTTCTCGCGCGGAGGCAGAGCGCAGAGGCCGCTCGCCTGAGCCTCTTCAAGCAGAGCCACTGCTTCGCGGCCGGCAGCGACCGTGCGGCCGTAGTCCTCAGCCACACTGACAATGGCGCGGGCGATACGCAGAGTAGACACCGGGGAGAGGAGCACGGCCTGCGGACTCAGATGCTCGTCGGATTCAGTGAGCCAGTCGCGGAGCACGTTCTGCTGGCCGTGCTGGGTGGCGACGTTCATGAGGCGGCAATCGTAAGCCAGCAGCTCGGCGAATGCCTCCGGCGCGTTGCCCGAAAGCAGACGGATGTTCTGGACGGATTCATTGCTCCACAGATCGCACATGGCCGAGGCGATGTTGCCGACCGGGCTGAAGTGGGCGCAGGCGGCTGACTTGCCCTCCATCGAGATCGGACAGCCGGTGATGGCCTTGAGCACGGGGCCTTCATACGCGCAGTCCTTGGAAGGGCCCTGCGCACCGTGCTCGAAAGCGACCAGGCTGCGGGCGGCACTCATCGCCCGCACGACGGCAGCCAGGACCTCGGGCAGCATTTTCTGATGGGCCAGTTGCATGGCCGTGTTGGCGAAACCGCAGGCCGTGTCGCCGCCGGAGATGGCGCGCGGCGAGGCGGCGCAGGCTTCGGCGATCCGATCCCACAACCAGGCCATGTCGCGCGGAGCCAGCACGCCCAAGGCGCAGACGATTGCGCGGAAATCGCCGTACATCAAGCCTTCGTCGTGCAGTTCCTTGCCGCCGATCGATTCGATGGACAGGATGTCGGCGCCCGCCGCGACGCATAAATCAAACGAGCGTCGCAGCCGCTCCCAGGACGGGCCAGTGCGCAGCAGCGGGGGCTTGGCCTGCTCGCGGATGTCGGTGGGAGTCACGCGCAGGGCCGAGCGCAAGCCGTGTTTCGCATGCGCTTCCCGCAGACAGGCGTGCAGCAAGGCCGTGATTTCGGCGCCCCACTCGGGCGTTTCGGTCATGGCCGGAAGCAACTCGAATTCGAGCACAATTCCGGGCACCTGGAGCGCCACGGCGCGACGCACTACGCCCGTGGCGATCTCGCGATAGTGCCCCAACACGTCGCTCCAAGTGGAAGCGTTCACCTCAATCGCCGGCAGGGTGAAATTGACTTCCGGGAACACGAGGCCGCCGCCGATGCGCAGGCCGAAGCCGCAATCGAGCGGCTTGGGCGCGGAGCCGAAAACCAGATTCTTTTCATCGGCAATGGCGAGTTCCCGATAACGGAATCCAACCGAAGGTGTTTGTTTCATTGCGCATCCTTCCGCGCCGGACGGCGCGCACTCCTGAGTCCTTTTTCCACCGCCAGCATGGCCAAGCCCACCACTTCTTCCGCGGCGCGGCGCGCGCCCAGAGGGTCGTGCCGTCGCAGCGATTCCAACAATATTTCGTGCGCTTCCAGCCCCAGGCGCACCGACGCCGGAAAGCGCGAAGTCAGGGCCAGCGCCACCCGGAACGGCCCGCGAATGCTGGCCGACAACTGAACCAGCAGCGGATTGTGGGAGGCCTCCACGACGGCCGCCTGGAAGGCCAGATCCAGGTCGATCAGCCGGTCGATGGCCGGCGAACCCACGGCCTCGCGCCGCTCCTCCAGACAGGTCGCGATGCGGCGTAGCTCATGGTCCGCGGCGCGCACCGCCGCGAAACCCGCGGCCGTAGGTTCAATCGCCAGGCGGACTTCACAGAGGTCCTTGAGGAACTGCGCATCGGGCCCAGCGGCCGCCTGCCACGACAGGATATCGGGATCGAGCAGCCGCCACGCAGCGCGCGGCTTCGAGCGCGTGCCGGCGCGCGGCTTCATCTCCACCATGCCCTTGTCCGCGAGCACCTTCATCGACTCGCGCAGGACCGAGCGGCTGACGCCGAGCTGCGCGCACAGGTCGGCCTCTTTGGGGAACGCGACGATGTGGCCCGCGCGGTCCGACTCGACCACCCGCAGCGCCAGGCGTGTGGTGATGCGTGAGTGCAGTCCGCCTTCGGGGATCGATGCAAACGCTGACGTCGCCATGAGCGTTTACATCATATCATATGATTTATTGGCTACGGGCATGGATCAACACTGCGACCTGAAGCTGAAGAAACCGCCCTGTTGTGCAGCACAGCGCGGAGATCGCGGAGCAGCGAATTCGCGGCGCGAGACCGCTTACGGGGCGATTGCAGTGAGTGGATGGCACGTTCCAATCACCAGCGCAACTCCTGGATGCCGGAGGAGGAGCCGATCAGATAGCGGCTCAGACGCGGCGGCCGCGCGTCGGGTTCGAGCAGCCAGACCGTGCGGCCGGGGTAGTATTGGCGCAGTTCTTCATCTTCATCCGAACCCAGATCGCGAGCCCAGACGACGCGCGCCGAGTCAATGTCGGCAGCATTGAAGACCCACTCTTTGAAGCGATGCTGCGACCCGTAGCGGACGAAGACCAGATGTGTTCCGGGCGCCTGCGCGAGTTCGTTGGCGATGGCGATGCGCCCATCGGGGTCGCCATAATTGATCGCGTCCCAGGTTTCAAAGCGGATCGCCGCCGCCGCGAAGTCCTGCGTCCGAACAAGGTGCAGGCCATACCAAAAAAAGAAGTGCGCCAGACATAGGAAGATGAGCAATCGCGCGGCGTGCAGGCCGGCAGGCGATCCGCGCACGCTGAACCGGCTCAGCCGTTCGAGCGCGGTCACGCCGATCAGGACGAACAGGCAGGTCTCGGCGGCGATGTAGTGGGTGAAGAAATAGGGATAGAAATTGGTCCCCAGTGCGAACACGAGGAGCACAAGAAGCACCCAGGCGTAACGGGCATCGCGCGTTCTGAAGAAGTAGAACGGCAGCGCCAGATAGAGCGGAATGAGAAAGAAGAAACGGTAGAAGCGCACGTTTCGGCCGAGGCGCTCGAGGTAAGTGCCGACAGTGTCGGTGCGGTCCCCGTGCAGGTCGGCTTGCGCGAGGTAATCGAGCTGCTGCTGAGGCGTCAGGTCGCGATGGGGGACGGCCTTGGGCTGAAAAGTGAAACTCGTGGGAATACCGTACTCATAGCGGCTGAGCGCGTAGGGATGGGTCGTCCAATTCCCGGTGACCTGCTGGTTGTGAAACAGTGTCAGTCCGATGGCCGGGAGCACGACCAGGACCACGATCGCCGCCGTGCGAATCAGGTTGCGGATTGCGTAACGGTCGCGCAATACCGGCAAGAAAAACAGGATCACAGCGAGGCACAGAAAGATGCACTCATAGGGCCGCGTGAGCAGATGGATTGCGATCCCCGCGCCCAGCAGAGCGGCGTCGCGCCGGCGCCAGCGCTCCCTCAGCCGGGGCAACGATCCAAACACGAGACAGCCCGCAGCCGCGCAAACCGCGCCGCCCCAGTAACTGTTCATCCACTGGTTGAGGGGGCCGAACTGGATCACCGCCAACAGCCCGCCGAGCAGCGCCCAGGCGGGCGTGGTCCAGGCCCGCAGCATCCAGTAGCAGAGGGCGCACAGGGCGGCCACGGAAAGCGCCACGCCGGCCCAGGGATGGCCGAACACGAGCCAGCCCAGCGCCAGCACCAGCCCCTGCCCGAGGGCATAGATAGAGCTGTAGGTGGGCTGCTGGAGGACGAAGTAAGTCTCGAAGAACTGCGGCAGCGCGTGCGGCGGATTCGTCAGGCGGAAGTGGCGCAGCGTATCGGCGAGGAGGATGTAGCTGAATTCGTCGGCGACGTACGGCGTCGGAACGGGGTAGTGGACCAGCAGCACGAGTCGCAGAGCGATCGGCAGGAGTCCGAGCAGCAGCATGCACCAGCCGGTCCGGAGAGCCAGTTTTGATGCCACGGGCTCGAGTACGGGACGTGCGATTACGAGCAGCACGAGCAGGGCCGCCAGGGCCAATTCGACGAAGTCGACGGCGCCAAACCCGATCGGGTTTTCGAAAGGATAGAAAGACCGCAGCAGGTGGAACGGGAACATGCAGCATTCCTATTGTTGCAAGGATTCAGAGGCGCGAAGAAGGGCGTCGACTCCCCCGATCCTCCGCCACCGCGGGCATCAGCAAGACGGCGGCCGCTCAGCGGATGTCGATTTTTCTACGGCTCACAGTCGGTTCGTTCCCCTGGTCCGCCAGGGCCGAGGCCTTCAGCAGGACGGCGCCCGGCGTGGACGGGGCTTCGAGCGGCACCTGCCAGGTTTGCGCCCCATAAGCGGGAATCTCGAACGGCACGGCAGTGCCAGAGAGCCGCTGGCCGTCGCGCTCAAACGACAGGCTCAGCGTGCCGCGAAGATCGCGGCCTTCGTCATTCACCATCATCACGGCGTAGGTGCGTTTGGCCGAAGACGTGAGCGTGGGCTGCCAGAAGTTGATGTAGAGGCCCAGTGGCTTGAAGCTCTCGCGCACCCAATCGGCGAAGTTCGGCTCGAGCTCGAGCTGCTCGATATTGCGCCAGTGGTCGCCGGTCTTCACGCCGGGGTAATCGCAGGTCAGAAAGTTGAAATGCAGAACGCCCGCGAAATTGCGATGCGCGCGCCAGAACTCCGTGAGTCCGGAGAGGTAGTAGGCGTAGAGTTCCAACCGCTGTCGCGGCGTGGCATCCTTTCCGAGCTGCTTTTCATAGACCTTCTCGGTGAGCAGCGTGGGCGTGCCGTCGCGGCGCAGCCATAGCCACCCGTATTCGTTGATGATCGCCGCATGCGCGGTCGGTTGGGGCGAATTCTCGGACTGCGCGCCAGCCATCTTTTCGAGGCGTTTGATATCGAAGTTCGAATCGCTGAAAAGATAGGGATGGTCCTCCACGCCGTCGTTGGCCGCGCCCGGCGTCGCATAACCGTCGTCCCAGGGTCGGTTGGAGAGGTCGAGTTTGCGCACCGCGGGGATGATGGTATCGCGCAGCAACGGCCACTCGGTCTCATTGGTCGCGTCCCAGATGGCGACGCTCGGATGGTTCCAGTTGTCCCTCATCCACTCGCTGTACTCCGTGGTCAGCTCCTCGGTGCTGTAGGGAGGAAAGCGGTCCTTTCCGTTCCAAATGAAGTACTCGTTCTGGATCAGCAGCCCGGCTTCGTCGGCGATGTCGAGCCACATGTCGGGCACGGGACCGATGCAGAAGCGGAAGCTATTCCAATTCATCCGCTTCGGCCAGGTCTTCAGGAGCTTTGTCACCCACTCGCGGTTCCACGGCAGTCCGCCACTGTTGGGGTCCTCGAAGAAGCGGTGCAGGGTGACGTTGGACCCGCGCAGGAAATAGAGCTTGCCATTCAGATAGGCCCGTTTGGTGGGCGTGTCGAACCGAAATTCGCGCATGCCGAAGCGGACGTCGAGTCCATCGCCATCGGTTTTCACGTGCATCGTGTAGAGGTACGGATCCTCGGGGGTCCAGAGATGCGCGTTCTTCATCTCCAGCGACAGCGTCCTTTTCTCGATTCTCTGAGCGTAAATCGCGCTCCAGCCACCGGCGCCGACCGGCGGCTCCCCCTTGGTCACCTCCACGATGAAGGAGGTTCCGCCAGAGTCACGGCCCTGGTTCAATACCACTTCGACCTCCGCCGTCATCGTCGCCAGATGCGGCGCTACCTGCACGCTCTCGATGCGCGGCCAGTCGCCTTGGGACAGCGTCACGCTGTCGTAAATGCCCGGCGTCCAGCGATACTTCTCGTAGTCGGAGCCGGTCGGCACCGAAACGGGCAGCACGGCCGGATGAGCGCCTACGCGGATGACGACTACGTTTGCGCCCAACTTCAGCAGCGGGCCGACTTCGAAGACGCCCGCCGTGAAGCAACCCAAGTGCTCACCCGCTTTCACGCCGTTCACCCACACGGCCGTGCCGAACTGCGCCTTGCCGACCCTCAGCAGCGCCCACGAACGCAACTTGTCGACCTGAAAAGTCCGCTGGTACCAGAAGTAGTTGCGAATCTGGCGCGGAATGCCGGCTGTCACCACGCGCGCCGACTCGGGCAGTTTCTTCTCGCGGATGCTCGCTTCGATGAACTCGCGGCCATCGAAAAGATCGACGTCCTGGAACGTGGGCGTGGCGAGATGCACGAGTCCGGGCACGGGCACGTGCGCGGGAAAAGCCTGTGGCATGGCGGCGGCGTTGATGCTGTCCGCGATTTGCCATTCGCCGTCGAGCTGAACGATCATCCGGTCCGCGGCGGCCAGTGAGTAGGCGCAAGCCAGAAACAAACCGAGTGTGCAGTTGAGAAGTCGCATTGCCGAGTGCATCCTAACACCGGCCCCGGGGGCGTGCCAATCCGTGCCCGCATGAGTTACGAAATCAATGAGACGGCTGGGGCGCGTTCAGAACCGGCGGCTGGGCCTGAGCCTGCGTGATCCGGTAGGGCTTGGGATCGATCGCACAGTCCGGCAACGGCGCTACGGAGTAGTAGTTCAAGCCGTAGCGCAGGCTGCGATTGAGCGACTCGACGCAGACGTCGCCGCGATGCGGCTCCGCTTGACGCCAGAGGGAGCGCGCGCTGACTTCGCGATCGACCTTGGGCAGCGCGACGAGCTTGATCTCGAGCCAACCCGCGGCCGTGAACAGAGCCAGGAGCGCGATCGCGGCGACAGTTCTGCCATTCTTCGCCAACCACCACGCGCCCCACGCGGCGGCCGCGATCGGGGCCAGGTACGCCCAAGGGACCACGCTCAGAGCGGTGCGCCGCAAGCCAACCAGAAGAATCTGAGGCAGAGCGGCGGATGCAACCGGCATCAAAAACAACAACACGCCGCAAGCCGTCAGCGCGCGCCGTGGAGCGTCCGCTTGCACGACCGCACGCGCCAGCAAGATGCAAACCGCGGGCAGGATCGGCAACAGGTAGCCGGGCAGCTTGTTGGTCGCAATTGAGAAAAAGACAAATCCGAAAACAGCCACGGCGGCGCAGACCCGTTCGGTGTGCTGATTGCAAGTGGATCGGCGCACCAGGGCGAACAACGGCGTCCACGGGAATACGAGGCCCATCAGCACGGGCACATAAAACCAAAACGGTTGCACGTGTTGCAGATTCGGCTGGGTGAAGCGGCCGAAGTGGTGCTCCAGGAAGAACACGCGGATGAACGCCATCCCGTGTTGGGCGGTGACTGCGACATACCAAGGCAGAGCGACCAGCGCCGCAGCTGTGAACAGCAGCAGAAGTCCGCGAATGTGGTGTCGCGCGAACCAGAGCAAAGGGAGAAACAGAACGGCGCCCACCAGGCCCTTTGCCAGTAGCGCCAGGCCCAGAAACGCTCCAGCGATGACCGTCCAACGGCGGCGTCCGATGTCCAGCCAGAGCAGCGCGGCCAGTAGGCAGGCGTTGAAACTCGCCGCCAGCGGCATGTCGGTGGCGGCCACGTTGCCGACAGCCATCCAGCCGGCCGTAGCGCCTAGCAGCACAACCGCGACCGAGGCTTCCGAAACCCGTCCCAATCGCCGTAGCACCCACCAGTAGAAGACCAGAAAGGCCGCCCCGCACAAGGCGCCGGGGAGCCGGGCGGCCAGCTCGTCACGCAGTCCGGCGCGGTGCGCCCATGCGATCAGCCAGTACAGCAGTGGCGGCTTCTCAAACCACGGGGCGCCCCATAAGCGAGGTGCGATCCAGTCGCCCGAAAGCGCCATTTCCCGGCCGATGGAGGCATACCGCGGCTCGTCGGGTCCGACCAGTCCCGCGGTTCCGAGCGCAGACAGGGAAACGCCGATCAGCGCGACGAGCGCGAGCAAAAGAAGCGCGTGATCAAGCCGCTCGCGTGGCCTCGCGTCAGACACCCATTCAGTATAGAGGGCCGGCGTCAGGCCGGTATAATGGCGTCCATGGCGCAGCGCGGAGTCCGGTTGATCGTTTCTGGTTTCACGTTATTAGCGCTCTGGCTGGCTCTGGCTCCGTCTCGTGCCGCAGCCGACGTCCGCGGCTGCGACTGCAAGTTGAACGACCCGGAGTCGATGCAGAAACGCGAGTGCAGTTTGTGCCGCGAGGCGGAACTGCAACCCGCGGGCGTCGAGTTCTTCGTCCTCAGAGACGCGAATCCGCGCAAGCCGAACCGCTGGCTGGTGCTGCCCAAAACACATTTAGCGGGCTCCCATCCGCTACACTTGCTGTCAAAGAGCGACCGGACGCGGCTGTGGACATTCGCCATTGCCGAAGCGAAAAAGCGGTTCGGAGCGGAAGAATGGGGCGTGGCCTACAACGGCGATAAGGTCCGGACGCAATGCCACCTGCATGTGCACATCGGTCGATTCATTGAGGCAGCGGAAAATTCGAAGTTCAAACTGGTGCGACGTATCGAGGACTTTCCCGCTCCGGTGGAGGGCGGCGTGCTGGTTCACCCGGTGCGGGGCGGCTATCACGTCCTGACCGGAGAGGACATCATGGAGACGGCGCTGGTACGGTGAAGTGAATCGGAAGCCGCAACCGTTGAGCGGCGGAAGCGTCAAAAGAATCAGTCCCGGGCGCGCTTGTGGATGAGCGCGGTTGAGATGGACGCGCGGCCTTGTCAGGGGGAATGGATGAGTCTGGTCGAGATCACGCCACTGCCGAGCGCGGAGAACGCAGCCATCCGGCTGCATCCGTCCGACACGGTGGCCATAGCGCGGATACGGCTCGCACCCGGCCAAACCATCCGGCCCGGAGGCGTTGCTGTGAGAGTGAAGGACGCCGTCCCAGCCGGTCACAAGGTCGCGCTCGAACACATGTCGCCAGGCCAGGTGGTGCGTCGCTACGGAGAAGCGATCGGACGCGCGGTCAAGCCCATCGAACCGGGTGAGCACGTGCATACGCACAACCTTGCGTTTGAAGAGGGCGCTCTCGAATTCGAGTTCCCGGTCCTGGAGCGCGCGTTGCCCGAAGCGCCTCGCAACGTTCCGGTCTTTCTAGGCTATCCGCGCGCGGACGGGCGCGCCGGTACGCGGAATTACATCGCCGTCGCCGCCGCCTCGAATTGCGCGGCGCACACCGTGCAGGCCATCGCGGACAGCTATGCCGGTGCGACGCTCCCACCGAATGTGGACGGCGTCGTGGCGTTCCCGCACGGCGAAGGCTGCGCACATTCCATCGGGCCCGACACGGATCAGTTGCGCCGAACGCTGGCCGGTGTGCTGGCGCATCCCAACGTGAGCGCAGCCGTGATCGTCGGGCTGGGCTGCGAAACCAACCAGATCGCCCACTACCTTGGTTCCAATGCGCCGCTCGGCGCGCGGTTGGAGGGGCTGACGCTGCAACAAAGCGGCGGCACGCGCGGCGCGCTGGAAGCTGCGCGGCGTGAGATTGGCATGATGCTGGAGCGGGCTTCCGCCGAAAAGCGAATCGAAGTGCCGGCGTCCCGGCTCGTGGTAGGACTGAATTGCGGCGGCTCGGATTCATTCTCGGGAATCACCGCCAACCCCGCACTGGGGCGTGCGAGCGACCTGCTGGCGGAGATTGGAGCTACGGCGATTCTCGCCGAGACTCCCGAAATCGTCGGCGCCGAACATCTGCTGGTGCGGCGCGCCCGCTCGCGCGCGGTGGCCGAACGGCTGCTGCAGATGATTGTGAATTACAGGACCTACCTCAGCCGCTTTGGTGGCAGCTTCGACGATAACCCTTCCCCCGGCAACAAGGATGGCGGGCTGACCAATATCATTGAGAAGTCGCTGGGGGCGGTGGCGAAAGGCGGCTCCTCGCCGCTGAACGAAGTCGTGGACTACGCCGAGCGGGTGCATGGACCGGGATTGGTTTTCATGAACACCCCGGGCTACGATCCGGTCTCGCTCGCCGGCCTGGCGGCGGGCGGGGCAAACCTGATCGCGTTTACAACCGGGCGCGGCAGCGCCATCGGCTTTCCCACGGTGCCGGTGCTGAAGATCGCGACCAACTCCAGCACTTATCATCGGATGAGAGATAACATGGATATTAACGCGGGCCGCATTGCCGATGGTGAGGCGACGGTGGAACGGGTGGGCCGGGAGATTTTCGAAAAACTCCTGCTCATCGCTTCAGGTGAACGGTCCGCTAGCGAGCGGCTGGGCCATCGCGAGTTCGTCCCCTGGCGAATCGGTCCGGTGCTGTAGTTCTGGAAGGCTCATGAGCGAAGCGACACAAAAGCCTGCGAAAATCCTGCTGATCGAAGACGAGAAACGGATTGCCGATTTTCTCCAGCGCGGCCTGGAGAGCAACAACTATGCAGTGGAGCACTCTCTGGAAGGCGCCGCTGGCCTGGAGAAGCTTCACGAAACCGACTATGATCTCGTCATCCTCGACCTGATGCTGCCGGACATGGACGGTCTCGCCGTCCTCGAGAAGATCCGCAACCGCAAGGTCAGCCCGCCCGTGCTGATCCTCAGCGCGCGCGGCGGCGTGGACGACCGGGTGAAGGGTCTCGAATTGGGCGCCGACGACTACCTCGTGAAACCGTTCGCTTTCGTGGAACTGCTGGCCCGGGTGCGCGCCCTGCTTCGGCGCGGCCTGTCCACTCCCGAGAAATTGAGCGTGGGCGACCTGGTCATGGACTGCGCGAGGCGCAAGGCTCAGCGCGCCGGCGAATCCATCGAACTCGCCCCGAAGGAGTACGCGATTCTCGAATACATGCTGCGCAACCGCGGCCGTCCTTTGAGCCGGACGATGATCGTCGAGCACGTTTGGGACATGGAGTACGACGGTCTGACCAATATCGTCGACGTCTACATCCGGCACCTCCGCAGCAAGATCGACGATCGCTTCCCGGTGAAGCTGATTCACACCGTGAGGGGCATCGGCTACATGCTGGATCTCAACGATAAGCTGGGCGAGACCACCGCCAGCTGAGCCCGGCCAGCGGGCTCGGAACGCGCACTGGCATGACCTTTCATCTCACCAGCCGGTTGAGGGCGCCCGCCTTCTTCCGCAGTCTGCGGATGCGCCTGACCCTCAGCTATGTACTCTTCTTCGCGCTCATCCTCACCGGCGCGGGGATGCTGTTTGAACGCGCCCTCGACTCGATGCTGCAGCGGGAGAGCCTGCTCATGCTGGAGCAGGAGTGGGGCGACGTTCTGGCATACCTCAACCTGAACACCGATCCGCCGACATGGTCGCCGCACGCCGACCTGCCCGGACAGCGAGAGGTGATCGCGCGCATCCGGCAGTACATTCACATTGAGTCCCTCGACGGGCGCGTCTGGGAGCTGTCGCCCGGCTTCCGCCATCTCACCGACTACACGTTCATCGACCACGATGAGGCGCTGGCGGCGCCCCGCCCGCTGCTGAAGAGACTGCACGGGCCCCGCGGCGAATCGTACATGGTCCTGATGGGCCGCGCCCGCCATCAGGACAAAGAGTTCTATCTGGCGGTCGGCGTGCCCGTACGAGGAATGTTCGAAATACTGCAGGGCTTCGTCCGCAATTACTTTCTCGCATTGCCGCCAGTTCTGCTGATCATCGCTTTCCTGGGCTGGCTTCTGGCCCGTCGGGCGCTGACGCCGGTGCATGAGCTGGCCGCCGCGGCCGGCGCGGTGAGCGGAGGGCACCTCGACCTGCGCCTCGCCGAACACGGCACGGGCGATGAACTCGACACGCTGGTCCGCACGTTTAACGGCATGCTGCAACGGCTCGAACGGAATTTCGCGCAGATGAGCCAGTTCTCCGTCAATGCTTCGCACGAATTGCGCACGCCACTCACCACCGCGCGCGGGCAACTCGAAGTGGCGCTGCTGTCGGCGCGCACCGTCGAGGAGTATCGCGAGGCCATCGGGGTTGCAGTCCAGGAACTCGAGCGGCTGTCGCAACTGGTCCACTCGCTGCTGCTGTTGGCCCAGGCCGAGTCTGGACAATTGAAACTCCAATTGCGACGCCACAACCTGGCGGCGCTGGTGGAGAACGTGCTGAGCCAGTTTCACGTCGCCGCGGTGGACAAAGGCGTGCGGTTGGAATCGGACATGCCCGCGACCGACTGCTTCGCCCTGGTGGACCGAACGGAGTTCGAGCGGATGCTGTCACAACTGGTCTCGAACGCCGTGCGCAGCACGCCGCCGGGCGGAGTGGTGCGCCTCGCGCTCTCCTACGGGGCCGGACTTCCGGGCGATATCCGTTTGTCGGTCAGCGATACCGGGCCGGGCATCGCGCCCGAACACCAGGCCCATGTTTTCGACCGGCTCTACAGAGTCCGTGAGGGCCAGCCGGGTTCCGACGGCGGTCTCGGTCTCGGTCTGAGCTTCGCCCAGTGGGCTGCCCAGGCGCATGGCGGACAGATGGAACTAAGAAGCTCCGCCGGCCAAGGAGCAACCTTAACGATCGTCCTGCCGGCAGCCGCATTGGCCGTGGCGCCAGAGCAGGGTGACCCGCTCGGCGAAGCGCCGGTTCCGGTCAAGGAAGTTCAAAGCTGACGAATCGCAGCCGGCTGTCGCGTTCAATTTGAATCGCCAGCGCATCGCCGGGTTTGAACCGGCGGAGCACTTCGCGCAGCGATTGAACGTCCTTCACCGGCTCCCGGTTCACGGCGTAGATCACATCGCCGCTTTGGAAATTATCCTCGAACACCGGCCCATCCGCTTCCCGCGCGGCCACCAATACGCCGCCGCTGTCGCGGCGCTCCGGAGCCACTTTCGCACGCAGCCGCGGAGTCAGATCCAAGACAAAGACGCCGAGTTCGCCGATCAGATTCTCTTCGCGGCTCGCCAGGTCGCTGTAGTTTTTCACATCGTCATCTTTTTCGCGGACGCGCACGTTAAAGTGGTGCTTCTGCTCACCGCGCAGAATGTCGAGCCCCACCGTCGCGCCGGCCGCCGGGCGGTAGAGTTCCACGTTGAACTGCCGCGCAGTTTCTACACTCCGCCCATTCAGGGCCTCGATGACATCGCCGACCTGCACGCCCGCGCGCGCGGCGGTGCTGTCGGGATCCACATCGCCGATCACCACCCCCCAGTCTCGCGGCAAACGCCAGCCTCGCGCCAGGGCCGGCGAGATCGTTTGTGCCACGACGCCAATCTCGCCGCGCACGACCTTGCCGGTTTGCCGGAGTTGATCGACCACATTGGCCACCACGCTGCTCGGCACGGCGAAGCCCAGCCCCTCGTTCCCTCCGGATTGTGTCAGGATCATCGTGCTGATGCCGACCACGTTGCCATCGGCGTCCACCAGCGGACCACCACTGCTGCCTGGATTAATCGAAGCATCGGTCTGCAAATAAATCATCGGATCGTCGGGCCGGAATTGCCGCGCGGTTGAACTGATCACGCCCATGGTGACGGAATTATCGAGGCCCATGGGACTGCCGAAGGCGAATACGATTTGCCCCTCCTCGACGCTGTCCGAATCGGCCAGACGCAGTGTCGACAAGCCGCTCGCCTGCACTTTCAGGAGTGCAATGTCGGTCTCCAGGTCGAGTCCCACGATTTCCGCCAGCAAGCCTCTGCGGTGGACCGCGCCGCGCCCCTCGCGGCCGGACGCGGCGTTGGGGCGTTCCAGGATCGTCACCTGCGCTTTGTGCGCTCCAATCACGACGTGCGCGTTGGTAACGACATACCCGTTCGGGTCGATAATGACGCCCGAGCCCGTGCTATGCTGGCGCGCGGCCACACCTGGTTCGTCCGACTCGTCGTCCTCAAGTTGGTGGTAGCCAATCGACGTCACCCGCACGACGGCTGGATTGACCTTGCGCGCCAGTTCCCTGAATTCGCGGCTCAGACTCGCCAGACGCGGGGCCGCGGCGGCATCGGGGGAAGCAACGCCGGGCGGGGACTGCGCATTGCAGGTGACCGCGCAGCAGCCCATCAGGGCCGTCAAGAATAGAGTGATCCTCAAGGACAAACCAAACCCTCCGATGCCGTTATTCTAGCGGCTTTCATCATCGTGACTGCCCGGCTGGCCTGGGGTCGGCACTGCCATACAGACTCGACGCCGGCTCTCCAATCGCCCAGACCACTCGGGCCTGCGTCAGCGATTCTTGGCCAACGGCGACAAGAGTTCCAGCGCCGGGCGCGTATTCCACTGGTCGCGGTACGCGCGGTGCGCGGCGTCGTTGGGATAGTGCTCGTTGGTCGCGTAAGGATAGCCGCTCATTGCATGGAACGGCAGCGGCTCGACACCCTGCGAGAAGGCCGTATTGGCGTCACGGTCCTTGGCCCAGCCATCGACGGTGAGCAGGAAATCGCGCCGCCATCCGGGGGCGAGCGGCGGCAAGCTTCGCGCATCGAACAGCAGTCGCGCTTCATCGCCTGAGCCCATGACCACAAAACGATCATCCACATCGCTGAGCAATTCGCGCACTTCGCCGTAGCGCGTATAGAGCCCGGGCGTCGGGTTCCACATCGACACGGGGCGCGCGCGCTCATAGAAGAATCGCTCAGGCTGCTTGCGCTGCGGGTGAATCGCAACCCGCGAGAAGCCGCGGAAATGAAGGTCGGCCGCACTCAAAGGAACTGGTGTAAGGCGCGCCTGCGCCTGTGCCGGCCCGCTACTCAAGAAAATCTCGTCCCAATAAACGCACAGGTTCGTCGCGATGCGCACCTCGCGCGATTTCGAGAGGAATTTGCCCGTCAGGTCGACGACGATCGTCTTGGGTTTGCCTGACGGCATCCCCATATCTTCGATCACCGTCTGCCACCGCCCCTGCGCGTCCTTCACCTGCAGCGAAGGCGTCATGAGCCCTTCGCGGCTTTCCTGCGCCGCCTGAAGAAACGTGCTGCCATCGGCCCAATCCACCCAGCCGTTCAGCACCAGAATCGCCCGATTGTCCGGCGCCGCGTCGCCAAAGTCCAAATCGAGATACCAGGGCTCCGCCGTGCCGCCGCGCGTCCGGGTGAAGCTATCCGGATAGCGTTCGTCACGGTGCAGAACCAGGTCCAGCACATCGCGCCCCTGATTGTCGTGCGCCGCGATCGGCGCAATCCGCTTCGTCACGCCGAAGAGTTTGAACTCGGGGAACGGCGGCCCTTTGAACTTTTCGTTGGTGAGGACATCGACGCTCGCGGGATGATCCACCGCCAGCAGGCTCACCTGGTCCAGGTAGCTTACTTCGGCCAATTCCTCGGTAATCCGCAACTCGTATTGTCCGCCCGCGAGCGCCAACGCCCCCGCCGGAATCGAAATGGTCTCGCTATGGTCGACCGGGAAGTACTTCCCGTCACCGGCCGCCGCCCCCAGCGGCGCCACGCCGAGCACGTCCGTAATGAACTCGAAGCCCTGCCCGTTCCAGGCCCAGATCATCGGGCACGAACCGGACAATCGCTGCGACTCCTTGAAGACGCTGGTGCGATTCGTGGCCTGCCGCGCCTCGCTCTGGATCAGCCCGTTCGGCCAGGTGATGCGCACCATGTCGACCTCGGGCTTATCTTCCAGATCGAACACCAGGGGCACGCCGGCGTACATCTGCTTCTCGTAAATCAAACCCGCTTTGACCTCGACCTCGGTGCCTGGCGCCAGCTTGGGATTCTTTACGCCTTCCAGTTGGACGCGCAGGTAGGCCCGCCGCGGCGTTTCGTTTCGGATGAAGTAAACACCGCCGTCATTGGCCACCGCGACGGCGTCCACCCGCCCGTCGGCGTCGAAGTCGGCCGTGGCGTAGGCCGCCACTGGCAAGCCAAAATCGGGTCTCGCCGGCGTGCGCGGCGTGCCCGCGGTGGCAATGTATTTGCCGCCCAACTGGTCGCGATAGATGACCGTTTTGCCGCCTTCGTATTCGACGCGCAGATCGAGACTCTTCGTATCGGGAACCAGGCGGAGGACTTCGCCGCGCAGCGCACGCCCTGCGACAAACGGGAAATCGGCCGTATGGTCCGCGAAGCCGGCCTTGCCTTCGTTTCTGAAAAGCTTGGACGCGCGGCCCAGCAGGAACAGGTCCAGGTCGTAATCGCGGTCGTAGTCCAGCCACACGGCGCCGTCATAGGCGCCCGGAAATGACTTGACCTTCTCGAACTTCCCATCTCGCGCGAGGTTTCTCCATAGCGTGGCCTCGTTTTGGGTGACGACGCACAGATCCGGCAGCCCGTCGTTGTCGAAGTCCCCGGGCGCGATCGCCACCACGTCCTTCACGTCTTCCAGGCCCGTGTTCTTGAGCGCCTCCGACCCGTGCGCAAGCAACACGATCCCCTGCGCGGACCAGACCACTGCGTCGGTTCCGCCGTTGCCCAGCAGGTCGAGCACGGCCACGCCCGCCGTCGCCGCATCCGCCTTCACGTTCAGACGACGCGGCGAGTATTTCTGAGGCACGCTCGTCGGCTTGCGAGTGCCTTCCAGTGGATCGTAAATCTCTGCATAGTCGCACCATTCCGCGTCTTCCTGGCTCAGCGCCCCCTCCTGCGCCTTCTTGGCCGCGAGGAAAAGCTGCAGTTCTTTCTTCGCCTCGTCCTTGCGGTCGGCTTGCCGCAGCAGGTTATAGAGCTGGAAATGCGGTGCCGCGAATCCGGGCTTCAACTGCGTCGCGGCCAGAAACTCGCGCTCCGCATCCTGCAGGCGCCCGGCCGACTTGTAGGCCACACCCAGATTATGGTGCGCGACTGGTTCCTGCGGAGCGAGCTTGACGAGCTGCTCGAGTTGCGCGATGGCCTTCTCGCTCTCGCCTTCGCGAATGTACTCGATGCCCAGATTGAACCATGTATGCGGCAAATTGGGCGACGTCTGCTGCACTTTCAGAAGCTCGGCCATCCCCTCGGGAATGTGCCCCGCTTTCATGAGCGTGATGCCGTAGTTCAGCCGGTCGCGATCGGATTTCGGATCGAGTTCCAGCGCCTTCCGAAACTCCTCGGGGGCTTGCGCCACCGAAATCGGATTCTCAAACAGCGCCTTCCCGAGATTCCGATGACGCTGGATTTCCTCCTCCTTCGGAGCGCCGGGCGCCAGCAGCAGCAATGCGGCGAGGCCCGCCAGGGCAGGCGGAATGCAGAGGGTCAGCCTTTGAAACATGAATTGGAAAACCCGCGAGAACGGCAGTGATCTACTGGCAATATAGCACGCGGCTCCCATTGTTCCCGCTGTGCTTTATGCCCGTTACCTGATGATGTTGTCGCCCCGGCGATCGCAGGAAATCACGCCGCCTCGATCTCAGCGTCGCCACGTCACCGGGACGCGCACTCGGCAGCACGTGTTGCCGGCCCTTTGGGAGACACTCCAGCACCGCCGCCACTGGCGTGAGAAAGCGGATCCATCCGACTTCTCGCGCGGCAGTGATCGGTTATTTCTTCTTGAAAATCGCGATAGCTTCGATCTCCACCAGCAGTTCCGGGCGGCACAGTTTGGCCTGAATCCCGGTCGATGCGGGGAGCGGATCGAGTCCCTGCAGTTCGAAAAACGAGGTCCGTTCTTCGTTGAAAGCCGCGTAGTCGCGGTCGATGTCGCGCAAATAGCAAGTCGTGCGGACGATATCATGCCACGTCGCACCCTCGCTCTCGAGCAGCCCCGTAATGTTGTGATAAGTGCGCTGGCACTGCGCCCGCAGATCACCCACGTGAACCGTCTCGCCCTCTTCATCGATGCTCGCCGTTCCCGAAATCAGCAGGATCGCGACGTCGCCGATGTCGATCCGCAAGCCGCGCGAAAACGAACTCGGCCGGTCGTAGCAAAAGGCCTCGTTCAGGACGTGCAGGTTGGTCATGGCCCGCTTTTCGATGGCCACATGCGGCTGCAGCAATTCGCCGGCGATATCTTCGAGTTTCATCATGGATTAGCTCCTAAATCATTGCGCGATTATTATGTTCCATTCAAACCGGACGGTTAAAGGCCTCCAACCGGGCATTGCGAATGATCCCGGCCGACACGGGCCGTGAGTTGCGGTTTAGAGCGCTCCAGCGGATTTCGCCGGCCGCCCCTTGCCAGGGCGAAAGACGGGCCAGCGCCCTGCAGATCCGGATGCGGTTCAATCCACCCGTGCGGATGGCCGCGGCCGCTAGTCGTACCGCGTCGTAACAGGCAAGCGCGGCGTAATCGTGCCCCTCTTCGGACGCCGCCGCAGTGGTCATCTGCGGGCAACGGACGCCCTCCGACGCCGTGCCGGCCAGCGCGCGAAATGCGGTCCGCGCAGCGGCCGGCCCGGCATAAATCAAGGTGGCCTTCGACCGCGCCCGCAGCAGCCGCACCGCGCGGGCCGTATCTGCTACGCCGCCGAACACCATCACGGCCCTCGCGCCCGTTGCCTGTGCCACCACTCGTTCCAGATTCGCGTCACCGGGTTGAAAATCGAGAACCTGCGACAAGCCGGGACGGCGCGTCGCGAACCAGTGCTTGAACTCCTCTGCCAGGTGCCGCTCGTCGTGTCCCGTTGAACTCAGCAGCACCGGACCCTCATTGCCCGCCTCCGCCGCCAGATGCGGTGCCAGCGCATCCGCAATCAGTGGGTCGCCCGGCAGGCACGAGAACATCCACGGCACCATGGCCGCGTTGACTGTGCGGTCCGTACTGCCGGGATCGATCAACGGCAGCAGCGCCTTCGTGATCACCTGTTCGGCCACGTGCGTCGCCACGCCGTCGATCGACCCGATGATCGCCCACACGCGGTCGTTGTACGCCATCTCGACCACCATGCGCCCGCCCGCCGTCCACGGACTATCGCTCCACTTGGACACAAGCCGGAAGGGCCGGCCATTGTAGCCGCCGTCTTTGTTCACTTCCTCGATCGCCCGCACGGCGCCCAGCCAGAACGATCCGCCCTCCGCATGCGCGGCATCGGATGGTCCGAAGTACCCGATCCGCACTTCGTCCAAACCCTCCGGTTCCGGCTCATCCCCGCCCGGACCCTCGTACAGCATTTGACGTTTGGTCCGGTCCATGTACGGCACGGCCTCGCGCTCCTGCGCCGCGGCCGCCAGCGCCGCAAACGGAGACACCAGCAGCGCGCAAGCCGCCCGCCGTCCGATGTTGTGCTCCGTCCGCCACATCAGATCTTCGCCTGCCTACTGCTTCTGCCCCTCGGCTTCCAACTCCCGCGCCACACGGCTGCGCGGCGGGATGTAGCCTTGCGGAATCTGCCACTCTTCCCGCGAGTGATAACTCCACTTGCCCTGTTCGAACTTCGCCAGGAACACGTCACCCAAGTCGTCCAGCGTCGAACTCAATGGGATGTCGCCCGTAACGCCCGGCCACGGCTTCGTCCGGTACGCGATCAGGTCGCGGATCTTCGCGCGATTCAATCCGCCCACCTGGGTCGCCCAGATCAGCATGTTCATCCCGTCGTAGCCGTGCGCGGCGTACGTCTCCGGCTCCTCGCCGAACCGTTTACGGAAACGCGCGCGGAACGCTTCGAGCTTCGGATCCTTGCGCTCCGGGTTCCATGGGAACACGCTGATCACGCCCTCGGCATTCGCGCCGGCCAGCTTCGTGAACTCGTCCGACACCGTGCGGTCATTGGCGAAAAACGGCTGCTTCATGCCCATCGTGCGCATCGTGTTCAGCACGATCGCGCTCTCCCGCGCGTCGCCCCAGTGGACCACGGCATCGGGATTGACTGCCTTCAAACGCTCCACCTGCATGGACAAATCGTCCGTGCCCACCTTATAAGCCATCTCGATCAGCACCGGATGCCCCAGCCTTCGCGCCAGGTCGCGCACTTCGCGGATGCCAAACCGTCCGAAACGATTGCTCGATCGGATCAACGCCACGCGCTTCATGCCCAGCTTGCGGAACAGGTAATCGGCCATCAGGTAGCCCATTTGCCGGTCGTCGCCGATGCACCGCGCAGTCCACGGAATGTTCGTCTCCGTGAATGTCGGGTCGGTATCGCCCGAGTTCATAATCAGCGTTTCAGTCTTGAGCGCGACGCGGATGGCAACGTGGCTGTTGGCGCCGTCGATGGTGCCGAGAATCGCCCACACCGGATCCTTGTACGCCATGTTGGTAATCTCGTTGCCGGAACTGCCCCACAGTCCGTTGTCGTTCACCACCTTCAACTCGAACGGGATGCCGCGCCGCAGGTAACCGCCGCCCTCGTTCGCTTCATCGAGAGCCATCTGCGCGCCTTTCAGCATCATTTTCCCGAGCGTCGCTTCGTGGCCCATGCCGCCCGTGTTCACCGAAGGCAGATTCACAATCGGCCCGATAAAGCCGATTTTCACGGTTTTCAATTCCGGACCCGGCTCGGGAATCGCGCGCCCGGGGCCGGTGTATTCAGTCTGCAGCAGGAAGAATTCCTTGTACGGCTTCACGCCTGAGTACGGCTCGGTGTCCGCCGGCGTTTTTGCGAAGTTCTCTTCGCGCTTCAGCTTCAGGTCGGGCACCGTATAGGCGTCCACCGCGTTAATGCGCTTGAGAACTTCGGCCGTATCGGGATCGATCAGCGCCTGCAGTTTCTTCATGCGCTCCGCGGCTTCGTCCGCGCACACCAACAGCGCCGCCATGCCCACGAGACCACCCACCAGATAGACGATGCGCTTCATGGCTACACCCCCTTCTTCTCTTTGGTCCCGGCCGGCTGGCCCGCCGTAGGCTTGCCGGAGGCGGGCGTCCGTTCGCGCAGGCGCGGGTAGTAGTCCGCGCCCTGGCCCCACGCCAGACCCTTGGCCGTCCCGATCCACACGTCGTTGCCGTCCATGTCCGCCGCGATGATGTAGTTGTGCGGAATGCCGGTTTCGCTCTCCACTTCCTCCAGCACGTCGCGATCTCTGTAGACCGTCGCCTTCCCGTGATGCGTCTTCGGATCCATCTGATACGTCACCCACGTGTTCGATTCGAAATCGGTGATCACGCCCAGCCCCTTATCCGTGCAGAACCACGCCTCATCGGCGCTGCGCGCCTTCACCGAGTTCATGAAATCGCTCGGGGTCCCCGAATCCATGTTGTAATAGCCGCGCCAGTGCCGGCCGTCATAGCGTGACGCGCCGAAATACGTGGACACGAAGAATCCGTTCTCAAACGGCGCCACGGCCGTGGTGATCACGTGGACAATGCCGTCGTCGCGGTACAGATCGATCTCCATCTCGCCGTCGGGATCGACGTACTCTTTCCAGCTTCCGGTCTTGATGTCGTATTCCAGAACGCCGCTGCCCCACACTGCCAGGTACACCGTGCTGCGCCCGTTGTAACTCGCGTTGTAGTTCCAGATCTCTTCCATCGGCGCGTTCTTCTCGGTGAAAATCGTCCACTCGCCGCTGACCTTGTTGTAGCGGCTCGCGCCCGCCGTGGTAGCCGCCCAGATGTTGTCGTTCTCTACCGCCACGCCGTACACCACGTCGTTCACCAGCCCGCTGTTCATCTGCGTGAAGTGGTCGAAACGCCCTCCGCTGAACCGCGCCAGACCGCCTCCGAAAAGCGCCAGCCACACATCGCCCGTCTTTTTATCGACGTCGATGCCCGTGATGGCGCGCCACGGCAGCCCGTCCTTCTCGGTCCACGACTTCATCTTGCCGGTCATCTTGTCGTACATCGCCAGACCGTCTTCGGTGCCGATCCACACGCGATTGCCGTCGGCCTTCACCGAGAAGATGTGGTCGTTGGGCAGCCCGTCGGCGACGGTAAAGTTTTTCCACTTCGTGTAAACATAAGGCAGCTTCTTCGTTGCCTGCGCCTGCGCCGCGGTTATCCCAACCAGCGCCAGCCCCAGCACTGGAGCGAGCGCCGTAAACTGTCTCAAGAACTGCGTGATCCGGGTCATAGGGTTTTCAGGTACTCGATCAGGTCGTTCAACTGGTCCTTGGTCAGATCGTTGGTCACCCCGTGCGTGTCGTACGGGTTGTACAACGTCCAGATTTCTTCGAGTGACTTCGCGATACCGTCGTGCAGGTACGGCGCCGAATCGTAGATGCTCTTCAAGTGCGGCACGTCGAAACGTCCCTGTCGGTCCGAAGGCTGCTTCGTGCCCACGTCGTGCAATTGCCGGTCGGTGTAGTACGGTGCGGGGTGACAACTGATGCAGCGCCCGTTCTCCGGGATCACGTTCCCGCCGTTGGTCGTCGTCCGCTCGTAAATCTCCTTGCCACGCCGTTGCGCCGGCGTCAGCGGCGCCCACAGCGGCCGGTACCGGTTCGGCGGCCGCTGGATCGTCGTGACGTAACGGTCCAGTGCGCTCAAATCCTCCGGCGTAAACGGCAACAGCCTCGTGAAAAATACCGCCAGGCGCGGCCCGCACTGCCGCGACAGCGTCGGGTTCGTACCCTCCCATTTGAAAGGCGCCGTATCGAGAATGCCGCGCAGCGTGCGGTTGTCCACCGGGCTGACCCCGATGTCACTCCCTTCGACGTCGTACGTGATCCCGTCGACGTGCCCGTCGGGATGGCACGAGTGACACGAGAACTGTTTCCGGAACGAGATGTCCGCGCTGTGGAACGCCCGCTCTCCGCGCCGCGTTACCGTCACTTCCTCCGGACCGCCCAGGTCGATCACGCCCGCTGCCCGCATCGTCGCCACGTCGTACACGCTCAGCGTGTCCTCCAGCGAATTCGCCACGAAGGCCCACTTGCCGTCCGCCGAGGCCACCACGCCGCGCGGGCTGGCGCCCGTTTTCAAATACTCACTCACGAACTCCGTCGATACGCCAAGATGATTCGGCAGCGTCTTGGCGCGTTCCTCCGGCGTCGCGCGCTTCAGCACGTCCACCAGTTTCGCCGTATCCACAACCGCCAACCGGTTCGTGCCCGAGCTCGTCACCAGCGCGTGCCGTCCGTCTCGCGTGAACGTCACGTCGGTGGCGTCGGCGAATCCGAGATTCGGCTCGTCCAGTAGAACCTCATCCACGCCCCCGTCGCGCCAGATGATCGCCAGTCCGTTGGTGATCGTCCAGCCCTGTAGCAACTGCGTCATCGGCACCAGGTTCTTGGTCCGGTTCAACGTCGCCAGCGCATACTCGCCGCTCGGGTGCCACGCGACGCCCATCATCAGATTGGCGCCCGGTGCGATCCTGCGGTCGTCCACGATCGCTCGCGCCGTGTCGATCATCGTCACTTCGGCCACCCGTGGCTTGCGGAAGTCCGCGAACCGCGAGTACGTGTTGCTCACCAGCAGCGACAGCCCGTCCGGCGACAGCGCCATCGACCACGGCCCGCGGCTCGCCGAGAGCACCTTCACCCGCTCCCACGTCTCCGTGCTGTAGACGTACACGTCCCCGCTCATGGTGTTCGTTACGTACAGCAAGCGCCCTTCTTTGTCGGTCAGTAAACCATGCGGCTCGCCGCCGGTCTTCACCGTGTTGATCACCTTCCGCGCCGCCGCGTTGATCACCGACACCGTGTCATCCTCGCGGTTGGTGACATACGCGAAGCGTCCGTCGGGGCTGAAGGCAATCCCCGTCGGCGCGGTGCCCACGGCAATTTCGGCCACCTTCTTGCGGCTCGCGATGTCCACCACGCCCACCGCGCCCGCCGCCTCGAACGTGATGAACAACTCGCCCGCACCTGGCCGCTCCGCCAGCCGCAGCGGGTTCAGATACCGCGGCTGCTGGTACGCCTGCGTGGACTTCGCCGGGTGCGCAATCTTTTCCCACGCCGTCTTCGCATCGAACGGCTTGCCGTCCTTGGGATGGTGGCAATGCGCGCAGCCAGCCAGCGTCGGCATGCGCAGGCCCGCCGCCATCGCGGCTTTCTTGTCGCGCATAATCGCGTCCGGCGCGTAGTCGCTGCCCGCTCCGTGGCACGCCTCGCAGCCCACGCCCTCATCCACGCTGTACGTTTCCGCGGCCGCCATCTGCGCCCCCGGCGCATGGCACTTCAGGCACTCCGGGCTCTCCGACGGCTCGCCCTTCAGGCCCTGCTGGCGCGCCGCCTCGCGCCCCTTCGCGCTCGACAGATCGGCCCACGCCCGCGCGTGCGAACTCATTCGCCACACCGAATACTGCGCGCCCTTCTCGGCCGGCTCGTGACACTTGCCGCAGGCCAGCGCGCCGATCAGCCGCGGCCCCTTCTCCGCTGCCACAATCTTCGCCGCCGGCACTCCGCCCGTCTCTGGACCTTCCTTCGACCGCGGATGCGCGATCCGCGCCAGGAACGTCGCGTAGTCGAATTTCTCGGATTTCAGAACCGCCGTGTGCGACCCCTTGTCGATGTGGCACACCAGGCAGCGCCGCTCGTTCGGCATGCGCAGACCGGCCTTCATCGCCGCGGCCTTGTCGCGCATTGTCTGCTCATTCGCGTACTCGCTGCCCGGGCCATGGCAGCCTTCACACTGCATCCCATCTTCGATATGGAACCCGTCGTCGCGCTCCCACGTCTCGGTATCGGCCGCCACCGCATGGCACCCCAGGCACACCGGCGATTTCTGCGGAGGCTCCCGCAGGCCGCTGATGCGTGAAATCTCGGCCGACTCCGGCCGCGCCAGCGTGGCCCACGCCTTGGCGTGTTTCGTGGTCAGCCACTTCGAGTACTGCCGGCCCATCCCCGCGCTTTCGTGACACTGCGCGCAGGCCCGCGCCCCAATGTAAACCGGCCGGTTCGCCGGCGCTGCCTCTAGCAGCACCACCGCCGCGATCAAACTCATGCCGGCCGCGATCAAACCGCCCTTGCTCGCCATCGGTCTCATTTCTGAACCTTCGCCGCCCCCACTTTGGTCGCCGTCGCCTCATGCGTGTACGTCACGAATTGATCGGCCTTCACGTTCGTGTGCTGCTCCAACGCTCCGCCGGGCCATCGGATTTCGATTGCATCGGCGTGATCGGCCTTGCCTAGTCCGAAGTTCAGCCGCGGATCCTGCGCCGACAGGTAGCCGCGCGTCGGAATCATGTCCTCGATCATGGTCAGCCCGTTCGCCTTCACCGTCACCCGCGCCCCGTAGGCGTCGCGCGTGCCCGTGGAAAACTTCAACCGCGGCCGCACCGTGATCCAGTGATTCTTCGTGCGCGTGTCGTTGCGCAGCAGAATCGCGTTGTCGTTGACATTCACGATCACCAGGTCCATCTTGCCGTCGTTGTTGAAGTCGATCCCCGTCCCGCCGCGCCCAACGTGTTTCTCTTTGAAATGCGGCCCAGCCGTGTCCGAAACGTCCTCGAACGTGCCGTTGCCGCGGTTGCGCACGATCGTGTTCTCCTGCGCGTACTCGTGGTGCGCGTTGCCGTGCACCGTGAAAATGTCGAGCCACCCGTCCAGGTCGTAATCGAACATCATCGCCGCCCAGCCCGCGTACTGGCCCATCGTCACCGCCAGCCCGGCCTTGTTCGTCCTGTACTCGAAGCCCTTACCATCGCGCCGCTGCATCAGCAGGCTGCAATAGTTCAGGTCGGGAATGAACACATCCAGAAAGCCGTCCCGATCGATGTCGCCCACCACCGGGCCCATGTGCGCCACGCCCTGCCCGTTCTCGCTGTAGGCGATGTTCATCTCGATCGCCTTTTCCTCGTACACGCCCTTCGAGTTCAATTCGAAGTAGTAGTTCTCCATCGCGTCGTTGGTCGACAGCAGTTCGAGCTTCCCGTCGTTTTTGAAGTCCGCCGCCGTGACGCTCATCGCGCGTCCGTCCGGCTTCCACAGGCCCATCTCTTTCGTGACATCGGTGAACGTGCCGTCGCCGTTGTTGCGGTACAGCAGGTTCGGTTGCCCGTTGTAGCTCAACGGTCCCGGGTAGCCCGCCGCGGGGAAGAAATCGCGGAACTTGCCGTCGTCGTACTTCAGATAATTCGCGATGTAGACGTCCAGGTATCCGTCGTTGTTGTAGTCGTACCAGACTGCCGACAGGCTGAACCGCGCATCGGTCAGCCCCGCCTTCGCCGTCACGTCCGTGAACGTCCCGTCCCCGTTGTTGTGGAACAATTCGTTCTGCCCGTAGTTCAGCACCAGCAGATCCACGAACCCGTCGTTGTCGTAATCCGCCGCCGCACAGCCCAGCGAGTAGTGCGCGCCTCCCAGGCCGGCCTGCACCGTGACATCGGTGAACGTCCCGTCGCCGTTGTTGCGGAACAGGTGGTTCGACAGCTTCCCCCGCAGCTCGCGCCCTTCGTTGTCGTTGACTCCCTTGGTCCACTTGCCGTTCGGGAAGTAGATGTCCATCAGCCCGTCGTTGTTGTAGTCGAACACGCACACGCCGGTGCCCGTGCCCTTCACGATGTTGTCCATGTGATGGTCGCCGTAGCTCTGGCGGAAATTGAGCCCCGCGGTCTTGGTGACGTCCGTGAAGTAGATCACCCCTTCGGGCGATCGCGGTTGCTCCTGGAAGGCGATCACGCCCACCGCGGAAACTGCGAGAAAAAGCACTACCGCGGCGGCACTCGACGCTCTCATTTATGCGCTCCCATATCGATCCACTCGACGATCGTTCTCTTCTCTGCGGCGCTCAGCGGCGTCGCGCCCGGCGGCGGCATCGGCTTCACCGCGGCGCCCGCCTTGTCCCAGGACCGCGTCGTGAGCCGACTCTGGGTCGCCCATACCAGCGGGCTCAGCCGCGCCGCAGCCGGATCCACCAGCTTTTTCGCGAACAGATTTTCGTACGTCAAGAAGGGTGCCGCCTCATCGTCGTGGCACGCGCTCGTGGCGCATTTCGCCGCGACAATCGGCTGCACGTCGCGCTCGAACCGCACCTCGCGCCGCTGCTCCGGCGGGTTCGTCAGTTGAATACCGCGTTTGCCCACCGCGATGGAGAACACGTTGTCCGGGCTCAGTTCGCCGTCCTCGTGGCAGCCGATGCACCCGCGCTTGGCTTTGTTCTTCACCCAGATCCACGCACAGCTCCGCAGCGCCATGCCGTCCGCGTCCAGCGTCTGGATCTGGATCGGCGTGTTCGCCGGCACCTGGATGTGGAACGAGCCGTCGGCCTCGATATCGAACTCGCCCAGGAAGCGTTTCTCGAGATATGGCGACAACTCGCCCGCCGGCGCTTTTTCTCCCGCCTTACGCGGCACGCCTTCGAGCACGCGCACCCGCTTCACCACCGTGCCGTCGTATACCGCGCCTTTCGGCAGGTCCGTCGTGAACGCGCTCAGGCAGAATAGCTTCCCCGTCGGCTCTTTCTCATCCACCACCGACGAGCGCCCCACCGGCATCGGCCGCGCCACCAGCGCCTGGGCCTCAATCGATTGCCGTTGCGCGTCGCCATACAATTTCACACTCCGGTTCGTCTGCAGATCGAACCGGTAGATCGCGAACGTGCCCGCGCCCTGCGCTGGCCGCATCGAAACCAGAATCTCGTCCTCGCCCAGCACCGACGGCGTCACATACAGCCCCGCGCCCGGCTTCGTCAGTTCCTTGTAGGAATGCAGATTGCGCCGCAGATCCACGCTCGCTAGGTTGCCCGCCCCGTCCGGCGTGAGACCGTCCGATTCCACGAACACCACCTTGCGCGATGGCGTCACGCACGGCGCCCGCTTGATCGGCCGCCCCTCGTCACCCGCGAAAATCGCCACGTCGCTGCCATCGAGATTGACGCCGAACAGCGCCGCGCGCCCGGCCGCGCCCCAGGCCAGGGTGTGCCGCTGCCACGAGGAATAGACGATCCGCCCGTCCTCGTTCATCACCGGATCGTTGTCGCCCGACGGGTTATAGGTGAGCCGCCGCAGCCCGCTGCCGTCCAGCCGCGCCGAATACAGGCTCCAAACCACCGCGCTTCCGTCTTCGCTCTGCCAGTTCCCGCCCGTGCCCGTGAAGCTGATCTGCGGCTGCGGCTCCGGGTCGTCCAGGTAGAAAATCTTCGACTGGTAAATCGGCTGCCGGCAATCCCACGGCACGTCGACCATCTGCCGCACGCCACTTCCGTCGGCGTTCATCTCATAGATCTGCCAGGGATTCGCGGCCGTTTTCCGGCCTGCGAAGAGAATCTTCTTGGCATCCCAGGAGACGTTCGGGTCCGCCGCGCTCTGGAATTCGGCGGTCAGCACTTTCACGGCGCCCGCGGGGCTGAGCAGCGCGATCCGCGCTCCCGTGAAGGCTTCCGACGCGGCCGGATTAGCCGCCGCGCCCTGCCACTTCGCGCCTGCCGCCAGTTGTGTAAATACGATCGGCGGACGCGCCGCCGCGGCCGGCCCCTTCAACTCGTCCGCCGCGCCCAGCGCCACAACTCCCGCCAGCGCGAGCCATCCCGCGGTGTGAACGACCTTGTTCATCACGTAGCCTCCGCCGGCCATTCCTGCACGCCTTCGGCGCGGCCTGGTTTGGCTTCCCGGCGTTACAGACCCCTTACTCCAATTCTACCCTGCGATCATTCTATACTATTTCGCAGTCTTAACAACCCCACACTGCACCCGATTTGCAGCATTCGTCCCTGAACAGCCCGTGGATAAAGTGTTTCGGAGCGCGTTTCGTGGCATGTAACCCCTTTGGTTTCAGTAGGCTGATTGGGCCATTCTGATTTTATCCATGGGCTGTGAACCGCACCTCAAGCCGGGCCACTCGCCACCCCTGCCAGTCTCTGTTGCATTTTTGAACGCCCAGCGTCGTTTTTCAACTCCACCCGCGCGCTCATGACCAGCCGCATCATCGATTTCGACATGTGTTCCAGAACCTCAACCCATTCCGCCAGGTGCTCATCGCCCCGCGGCGTCAGCGCGTAAACTCTTCTCGCGGGACCGCTGTGCTCGGTATCCCATTCCGATAGGACGCAGCCGTTCTTCTCAAGTTGCCGCAATGTCCGGTACAACGCCGCCGCTTCAATCTCCGCATCCGTCAGGGCCAGCGCCGGCACTTCCGACACCAGTTCGTAGCCGTAGGCGCGTCCCTTTTCTTTCAACAACAAAAGCAGCACCGGCTCGACGAACCGGTACAGGTGGCCCATGCCGCACGTGCATGGATAACCCTTCGGATGGCGTGGACAGACGCGCATCGGTGAATCGGATCTCCTTGTCTTGGGTCAGCATATCCGCATTTTGGATATAGATGCAAGTTACATCTAGCGTCCCAAGTCAGGAATTCGTCGTTTTAGAGCCGCAACCGTTGTGGCTGAGCCGCCACCGTTTCTGAGCCGCGACCGTTTCTGAGCCGCGACCGTCAGGGAGCGGTTCTTCGCGTTGTGGCCGTGCCGCAACCGTTTCAGAGCCGCAACCGTTTCTGAGCCGCGACCGTCAGGGAGCGGTTCTTCGCGTTGTGGCCGTGCCGCAACCGTTTCAGAGCCGCAACCGTTTCTGAGCCGCGACCGTCAGGGAGCGGTTCTTCGCGTTGTTACGACCGCTTTTTAGAGCCGCGACCGCAGGGGCGGTGCTTCCCGTTGTGACCGGGCCGCGATCTCAGACCGCGGCGGTTCCCACGCTTACCGATTGAATCGATGGACCTCCAACTCAGGCCAGCCGCCGCGCCGAAAGCCCCGCCCGAGAGGCCACGCGCAGCGCGCTCGCGGATCTACAATGAGTGTGCTTGATGCTCGGGATGGAGCTCGAAAATGGACCGGGCCGCCAAGCCCGCTCCCAATCTCAACCTCCCCCGAGATTCAGAAAGCATGGAGCGGACGGCGGCCCGGACGTGCTCATAATGTAACCACAGACAGGTTGGCCGCGAAAGGGCCGCCGGCCGTTTCGCACAGGCTTCTTCGCATTTCGATGTACTTATTTTTCAATGCTTTTCGAGCCACTGCCTGTGGTAAAACTGTGAATAAAACGGTGTTGTCATGAAATGTTTGGGATTGCACGCCTTCTCCGGCGCGTGCGTCGAGCTTTCCGGCAGCGTCCTCCTGGACGGCGTCGAGGAACTGATTGCCCCGCCCCCGGTCCACACCTATCTGTCGCCCGGCTTCATCGACCTCCAGGTGAACGGCTTCGCCGGCGTCGATTACTGCAATCCCGACGCGCCCCAGGACGAGATCGCCCGCTCGCTCGAAGTCCTCTTCAGCACCGGCGTCACGCGCCTTTTCCCGACCGTCATCACCGGCTCGCCCGAAGCCATGCTCGGGGCCTTGCGCAACCTGGCCCGCGCCAAGCGCGAGCTCCCCCACGGCCGCGCCTTCGAAGGCTTCCATGTCGAAGGGCCGCACATTTCGCCGCACGACGGCCCGCGCGGCGCCCATCCCCGGCGCTGGGTGCGCCCTCCGGATATCGAGGAATTCAATCGCTGGCAGGGCGCCGCCGAGGGCCACGTCCGCCTGGTCACGGTCTCTCCGGAATGGCCTGAAACGCCGCGCTACATCGAGCACTTGGTCGGTGAAGGCGCGGTCGTCGCCATCGGCCACCTCCAGGCCACGCACAGTCAGATCGAGGCCGCCGTGCGCGCCGGCGCCACGCTCTCCACGCACCTCGGCAACGGCGCCAACTGGGAATTGCCCCGCCATCCCAATTACCTCTGGCAACAGTTGGCCGAGGACCGTCTGGCGGCCTCGCTGATCGTCGACGGCATTCACTTGGGGTCCGACTTTATGAACGTCGCCCTGCGCACCAAAGGCCTCGAGCGTTCGGTAGCCATCACCGACGCCGTCGCGCCCGCCGGCTGCGAGCCCGGACCGTACATGCTGGGCGAGGTCGAGGTGACGCTGCATGCCGGAGGCCGGGTGACCCTGCGCGGCAGCGACCGTCTCGCCGGCAGCGCCTTGCGCATGGACCGCGGCATTGAGAACCTGATGCGGCTGGCCGGTCTCAGCCTCAGCGAAGCGCTGACTCTGGCCACGCGCAATCCCGCCCGCGTCGGCCGCATCGCCAACCGTCGCCGCGGCTTGCAGCCCGGCGAGCGCGCCGACATCGTGGAATTCGACTACGACCCGGCAGCCAGGTCAATCCGCATCCTCCGCACCTGGCTCGACGGCGAAATGGTCTATTCGGCTTGATGCCTCAATGAGGGCCAGTCTCCGGCTACAATGTGTATAGAATTCATAAAGAATACACAGCCATGCGCACGAATATAGTGATCGATGACAAGCTCATGCGGGACGCCCTGCGCGCGACCGGCTTGAAAACCAAGCGCGACGCCGTGGACTTGGGCCTGCGGACCTTGCTGCGCCTGAGTAAACAGGCCCAAATCCGCAGGCTCCGCGGCAAGCTGGATTGGCAGGGCGATCTCCATGCTATGAGGAGCGACAAGTGATCCTTGTCGATTCCAGCGTCTGGATCGATTACTTCAACGGCGCGATCACACCACAAACCGAGAGGCTCGATAGCCTGCTCGGCCGCGAGCCCCTGGCCATCGGCGATTTGATCCTGACGGAAGTGCTCCAGGGCTTCGCTCGCGAAAGAGACTTCAACGCAGCCAGGAAGATGCTGACCTCGCTGACGGTAGTGGATTTGGGCGGACAGGAGATCGCGATTCAGGCGGCGCGGAACTTCAGAGCGTTGCGCAACCTCGGCGTGACCGTCCGCAAGACAATCGATTCGGTAATCGCGACGCGCTGCATCGAGAGCGGTTATGAGCTACTGCACGCTGACCGGGATTTCGATCCCTTCGAGCAGCATCTCGGCCTGCGTGTCGTGAGCTGACACCTCCGTAATCAAACTCGTTAGGCCCATCCGGCGCCCTGTCGCGGCGCACACGTTGATGCCCGACCGCTTCTTTCCGGGATACGATGGGTTCTAGCAGGCTACTGAAAAGGCCCAGGAATGCTCGCAGGCGCGCACAGCTCTCACATTTGCCGCTGTGTTTGGAGCATGTTTCTGAGCCGCGACCGTGAGGGAGCGGTCCCACAGGACCCTTTTTCAGCAGCCTGTTAGGAAATCGGATTAAGGAGTCGCCAATGCGCAATGACCGGCCGGCCATCGACAGTTTTCTCAAGCTGCGGCGCATCGCCTTCGTCGGCGTGTCGCGCAAGGAAGCGGACTTCAGCCGGATGCTGTGGAAGGAGTTCCGCGAGCGCGGTTACGACCTCATTCCGGTGAATCCCAACGCCGCCGCAATCGATTCCCTGCCCGCCGCGGCCAGCATCTCGGCCATTGATCCGCCGCCGGAAGGCGTTATGCTGCTGACGCCCGCAACGCAAAGCCTGGCGGCCACCCGCGACGCGCTTCAGTGCGGCGTCAAGGCGATCTGGTTCTACCGTGCCGCCGGACGCGGCGCGGTTTCACCCGAGGCCGTGCAACTGGCCCGCGACGCCGGTTGCCAGGTGGTCGCCGGCGAGTGCCCGTTCATGTTCCTCGATCCGGATAAGTTCCCGCATTCCTGGCACCGCGGCTTCAAGACCCTGCTCGGCACCATGCCGCAATAGGCACAGCATCGCCGCCAACCCGCATGTGTTACCGAGCCGCGACTGCGACCGGCGTTTCTGAGCCGCGCCTGTCTGACGGAGCCGCGACTGTGAAGGAGCGGTTGCTTCGCATTGTTACCGAGCCGCGACCGGCGTGTCTGAGCCGCGACCGCCTCGCGCGCGGGGGACACCGAGGCTCAATCCTCTCCGATCACGACCACCAAGCCCACTCCCGAGGGCGACACCAAGGCGTTCGCCCCGGACGCCGTAGGTGTGTCCCCGCGCATCACTGCGCTCACTCCGCGCCGCGCCTGCCTGACGGAAGCCGCGATGCTGACGGAGCCGCGATGCTGACGGAGCCGCGACTGTGAAGGAGCGGTGGTGTTGTGTTTCTGAGCCGCGACTGTGAAGGAGCGGTTGCTTCAGTCACCTTCTAAACCCCGCCCCAGCCGCCCGATCGCGTGCCGCGGGTTCGAGACGTGCGCCTATAATACACACGAGATGCTTCTCCACTCCTCCGCGCCCACCCTGCGCCGGGCCGCTTGCCTTCTGGCCTGCGCCTGCGTTTTCACCTTCTCCGCCGCGGCCCAGACGACGGTCATCAAAGCCGGCCGTCTCATCGACACCCGCAACGGCCGCGTCCTCACCGGCCAGACCATCGTTGTCGAGAAGGACCGCATCACGCAGGTGGGCCCGAATATCACGCCCCCTGCCGGCGCCACGGTGATCGACCTGAGCGCGTCCACCGTCGTACCCGGCCTGATCGACAACCACACCCACATCCTCCTGCAGGGCGACATTACGGCCGCGGATTACGACGTGCAGTTGCTCAAGGAATCGATTCCCTACCGCACCATCCGCGCCACCGTGGCCGCGAAAACGGCGCTCCTGAACGGCTTCACCACCCTGCGCGATCTCGAGACCGAAGGTGCCATGTACGCCGACGTGGATGTGAAGACGGCGATCAACCGCGGCATCATTCCCGGCCCGCGCCTCTACGTCGTCACGCGCGCCCTGGCGCCCACGGGCATGTATCCGCTGCTCGGCTACTCATGGGAATTGAAAGTGCCCGAGGGCCTGCAGATCGTCGACGGAGCGGACAACATCCGCCGCGCCGTCCGCGAGCAGGTGAAGTACGGCGCGGACTGGATCAAGTACTACTCCGACCGCCGTTACTACATCAAGGACGGCGCACTCCATTCGTGGGTCAATTTCACCGATGAAGAAGCCAAGGCCCTGGTCGATGAATCGCATCGCCTCGGCCGCAAGGTCGCCGCGCATGCCATGGGCCGCGAGGGCATTCTGTCTGCCTTGAACGCGGGCGTCGACACCATCGAACATGGCGACGGCCTGGACGAAGAGCTGATCGACCTGATGGTCCGCCGCGGCGTCTATTGGTGCCCGACGATTTACGTCGGCGTCTACGTCGCCGCGGGCCGCGCCGCCACCGGCGCGCCGATCTGGCCCGAGATGCTGAAGTTCGAGGAAAAGGCTTTCGGCCTCGCCGTGCGGAAGGGCGTCCGCATCAGCTTCGGCACCGACGTCGGCGGCTTCGCCTGGACCGAGAACCAGGCCAGGGAATTCGCCTACATGGTGCGCTACGGCATGACCCCCATGCAGGCCATCCAGGCCGCGACCACCGTCGCCGCTGCCCTGCTCGACATGGGCGACAATCTGGGCTCCATCGAGCCCGGCAAGTTCGCCGACATCGTCGCGGTGCCCGGAGACCCCTTGGCCGACATCACTCAACTGGAGCAGGTCCACTTCGTGATGAAGGCCGGCCTGGTCTATAAAAACGACGCCCGCTGAGCCGGGTTCTCGTTTCTGAGCCGCGACCGTCAGGGAGCGGAGGCTCGGCGCGCCAGCGGCCTGGCTGGTCACGCGCTCAGTCGAGGTGAAACACTTCCTCCAGCGGCGCCATCGCCTCGTCCGGCCGCTGCCCCTCCAGCGCCTCGAAAAACTCGCCCATCTCTTTCTGCCAGCGCCCATTCACCTCGCGCGCCTCCATCCCTTTCTGCGCCGCCTCGAAATCCGGCGTCTCGCAGTAACCCACCAGCAGCCCGTCCGGGCGCAGAAACAGCGAGTAATTGCCCCACCCCGTCTCGCGCAATGCCTGCAACATTTCAGGCCATACTTGTTTGTGACGCGCTTTGTACTCCTCCAGCCTCTCCGGCTTCACCTTCAGCAGAAAGCAGATGCGTTGCATCCGCCTAAGACATCGCATTTCGCGCCCGGTGTCAACGCCTGCTGAGTAGCTAAGTGCTATATTGCAACCGGCGAGGTTCGCTTGTTTCGCGAGAGATGGAACAATGCGGTGAAGTACGGTCCCTGGTTCATCCTAGGTGTGATCGTCTTCGGCACTTTGATCTGGGGAATGGAACTGGTCTGGTCGGCGGCGGCCACTCAGCAGTCGTTCAAGTTCTCCTCAGGGGTCCTAATAGTAAGTGCCATTTTTGTCTTGTTGGCCTGTACGGCTCGCCAGTGGGTTATCGGCCTTTGTGGGTACTGCGCACTCAGGGCGCCGATCGGACTCGGCGCGGCGGTTTCCGGGGTTCTCCTCCCAGCTCCATGGCTGAATTTCGAACGTGCGGTAATGTGGGAGTTCTTTTTCTGCATGGTCGCGTGCTCAGTTATCACATTCCCCTATATTGGAAGACGCCGAATGTGGATCGTTGAGTCGTGCGCCCTCGCCCTCATGGCCATTCTGTTCACGCTGACTTTCGTACTGGAGGAACACAAGAAGCCCCATGCGCTGTTGCCTCTGGAATGCGGACTGGCGTTGCTTGCCGTGCTCCACGTTGCTCGTTACCTTTCAAAACGAAAGCACACGCACCGGCGGCACATTGCGGCGCAGTCCGAGGCCGATATTCACTTTTCGCAGCTCTGAGAGTTGTCGCTCATCCTCCGCGCCGGCCCCATCTCGAAGAACCTCTTCCCTGCTTCTCGCCGCCGCGTTATAGTAGGTTGCCTGACCTGGTGCACGCCATGTTGACCCGCCGCGGCCTCCTGGCCGCACTGCCTTCCCTGCCCCTGGCGTGCCTCCCCTCGCCGTACCTGCCCCCGCCATATATTAATGACGCCGGCGATCAGCGCGCCTTCCTCGCGTGGTACACCTGGCTCGCCGAAGCGGCTTTCTTCTGGCCCGGCCCAACGCCCCCTCGTGAAATCCGCGATTGCTCCTCCCTCGTGCGTTTCGCCTTTCGCAATGCCCTGCTTCCGCACACCGCCGAGTGGGCCCATTCGCTGGGCCTGACCGAGTTTCCGCCCCTGCCCGCACTCTCCGGCCGCGCCTTCACGCCCCTGCTGCGCACCGGCGCGGAGGAGCAGGCGCACTTCGCCGACGCCGCGCATCTCATGCGCTACAACTTCCGCCGCCTCTCCGCCGATCTCAACGCCGCCCAGCCCGGCGACGCGCTCTTCTGGTGCCAGCAGCCGGCCCTCGGCGCGACCCACGTCATGGTCTTCCTCGGCCCCAGCCGCTTCGAATCCGCGCCCGGCCCCTTCGTCGTCTATCACACCGGCCCCGATGGGAAATGGGCCGGCGAACTCCGCCGTCCCTCGGTCCACGATCTCTTGAATCATCCTGAGCCGCGCTGGCATCCCGTGCGCGGCAACCCCCGTTTTCTCGGCGTTTTTCGCTGGAATCTGCTCCTCGGAGGCGATTGAATTTCGATGCCCCGCCTGCGCCTGCCCGTCCTATTGAAGCTGGCTTCCCTGTTCGCGCTGACCGCGCTCCTGCCGGCGCAATTGGAAGAAGATTCGCCCGCGCCCGCGAATCTCACCTACTTCCAACTCCAGGTGAACCAGTCCGTCCGTCCCGGCGAAACCGTGCCCGTGCAACTCACCGGCATGGGCTTCAAGCAGCTCCAGTTCCGCCTCTATCGCGTGCACGACCCGGTCGCGTTCTTCTCTCAACTCGATGAGCCGGGCTCCTTCGGCGATTGGTATAAACCGCAGCGCCAGCCCCGCACGCCACTCGAAAAGTTCAACTCCTGGCGTCGCCGCATCCGCTCTGAGTTATTCGACCTGGTCCGTCTGCAATTCACCCCCGAGCACCGCGCCGCGATCCGCGCCTCGCGCCTTGAGGGCCAGCAGAAGGCTCTGGCCGAGGCCCGCCTCCGCGCCATCCAGCAGTCCAAGCAGATCACCGGCGATACCTACGCCAACATCCCGCTCGTGAATCCGCAGCGCGTAGTGCGAGTGTGGCGCTACGACGCGCCGGCCGGCCCGATGAACGCCTGGGAGCCCCATGAAATCCCAGTGAAGCTCGATGAATCGGGCGTCTACCTCCTCGAAGCCACCGACGCCCATCGCCAGGCGCAGGTCATTCTCTTCGCCTCGCCCATGGTGCTCGTCGCCCGCGGTGAGCACGGCAAGCTCGACGTCCGCGCCCTCGACGCCACCACCGGCGAGCCGCGCCCCGACGCCTCTGTGATTCTCTTCGACACCCATGGCAAGCAGCGCCTGGGCGAAGCCAAAACCGGCCCCGACGGCCTCGCCTCGTTCCCCTTTTCGGATGCCAACGTCACCGAGTTCCTCGCACTCGCGCAGCGCGGCGCGGACTTCGCCGCCCTCTCGGTCGGTGGCTACTCCGTGCGCCCCGACACCGGCAATCTGCAAGGCGCGGTCTACACCGATCGCCCGGTCTATCGCCCTGGCCACGAAGTGCAGTTCAAGGCCATCGTCCGCCGCAAGGCCGCCGGCGCGTTGGTCGTGCCGGATTCAAAGGAAGTCCGCATCACCGTGAATAACTCCGAAGGCCGCGCGGTCATGCAGAAGACCGCGTCGTTGTCCGACTTCGGCACGGTCTCCTCCAGCCTGAAGCTGCCCGAGAGTTCAGCCACCGGTCAATACGGCATCAGCGTCCAGTCCGGCGAGCAAACTGTTTTCGGCAACTTCACCGTCGAGGACTATCGCAAGCCCGAGTACGAAGTCCGCCTCGCCGCCGCTACTCCGCGCCTGTTGCAGGGCGCATCCCAGCGCGTTACTCTCGATGCTCGCTATTACTACGGTGAGCCCGTCCGCGCCGGCCTCGTCGAATGGCACGTCTACCGCGCCGCCTGGTATCCGCCCTGGTACGACGAGGAGGTCGGCGACGAGGGCGAAGGCGAAGGCGACGCCGAGTCCCGTTATCGCGGCGAAGAGATCTCCACGAAAAAGGGCTCGCTGGGCCCCGATGGCAAGGCCGTCCTCGACGTCCCGACCTCGCTTGAGCAGATGGACCAGACCTACACCGTCGAGGCTCAGGTCACCGACGCCTCCGGCCGCGCCATCGGCGGCGGCACATCGTTTCTCGCCACCGTCGGTCCCTTCATCGTCCGCGTCCAACCCGACCGCTACTTCTTCGCACCCCACACCAGCGCCGCCCTGCGCGTCACCACCACCGACTACGACGGCAACCCCGCGCCCAACGTGGCTTTCACGGCGGACATCGTCCTGCATGAGTGGCACAAGCCCGCCGCGACCCTGCTCGGCCTCAATCCGGGCCGCCCCACCATGACCACTCGCACCGTGCTCAGCGTCCAGGGCCGCACCGGCGCGGACGGCCAGGGCGAGGCCGCCTTCACCGCGCCCGACCCCGGCTCCTACTCGGTCGTTCTGCGTGCCAACGCGCCCTCCGGACGCTTCGTCCACGGCCTCGCCTGGTTCTATTCGAGCGGCGCAGGTGGCAGTTATGGCGAGCAGGAAGGCACTATCCGCATCACCCCCGACAAGCGCACCTACAAGCCCGGCGAGACCGCGCACCTGCTCGTCATCACGGGTACTCCCGGCTGCTGGGTCTGGCTCTCCATCGAATCCCAGTCCGTCTATTGGTCGAAATGGATTCACATGCAGGATTCAGCGGAGACGATCGATGTGCCGATCCGCCCCGAGTGGACGCCCAACGTCTTCGCCCAGGCCGTCATGATTCGCAACGGCCGCTTCTGGCGCGGCGTGAAATCCATCGCCGTGCCGCCCGTCCATCGCACGCTGGCCATCCAGGTCACCCCCGCCAAAACCGAGTTCCGCCCCGGCGAGCCCGCCGTCTATAACCTTCAGGCGCACGATCCATCCGGCCATCCCGTGCAGGCCGAGCTCAGTCTCGGCGTCGTCGATGAAGCCATCTACGCCATCGAGCGCGACCCGCTGCCGAATCTCGTCAAAGCCTTCTACGACCGCGATTGGGATTCGGTCTTCTCCGCTAGCTCGCTGCAATGGTCCTTCTTCGGCAGGTCGGGACACAGATCTCTTAAACTCGCGGGTCTGCGCCCGCAGCGCCCCTTCGGCCAACTCAAGCCCGAGCGCCCGCCCGCTCCAAAGATCCGCAAGAACTTCCCCGACACTGCCTATTGGGTCGCCGCTCTGCGCACCGGTGCCGATGGCCGCGCCCGCGTGCAGTTCGAGTTTCCCGACTCTTTAACCACCTGGCGCGCCACCGCCCGCGGCGTCACCCGCGACACCCTCGTCGGCAGCGCCGTCAACAAAGTGCTCGTCCGCAAACGTCTGGTCCTCTCCTTCGCCGCGCCGCGCTTTGCCGTCGAGGGCGACCAGTTGACCATTCCGGTGATCGTGCGCAACTTCCTCAACCAGCCGCAGAATGTGAAGCTCACGCTCCAGGCCACCGGCGCGGATGTGCTCTCCGCCGCCCCCGCCGCTTATGACATTCAGCCCAATGGCGAGGCCCGCTTCGACTGGCGTCTCAAGGCCCAGGCCGGCCGCGAGATCAAGCTTACCGGTACCGCCGTGGCTCAAGGCGAAAGCGATGGCCTCGAGATCACTCTCCCCGTCGAGCCCTGGGGCCTGCCCTGGAGTTCTGGCGTCTCGGCCGCGCTCTCGGCCGAAAAGGACGATCGCTCGCTCAATCTGTTGATCCCCGACGCCGCCCGCCCCGAGACCCGCCACGTCATGCTCAGTGTCGCGCCGTCCATCGCCGCCTCCATCCTCGGCTCGCTCGAGTTCCTGACCAACTATCCCTACGGCTGCACCGAGCAGACCCTCTCCAGCTTCCTGCCCAATCTCGTCGTGCGCAGCGCCATGAAGGATCTCGGCGCTGGCGGCGTCCCGCACTCTGCTAATGAAAACGCGGGCGGCGGCGCGGCCGTGGAAGGCGTAAGCCGCATTGATGACGCGTCCCTGGACAAGATGATCCAGGCCGGCGTCAAACGGCTGCTCGATTTCCAGAACAAGGATGGCGGCTGGGGCTTCTGGCGCGGTGACCCCACCGACCCGTTCCTCACCGCCTATGCCGTCTGGGCGCTCTCGCTCGAAGCTTCTCTCCGCGGCGTGAACATACCCTTCCAGGCCATCCGCGGCGCGGATCTGCTCTCCAATCTGGTCACCGAGGAAGACACCGCCCGGCCCGACCTCGTGGCTTGGCGGCTGCATGCCATCGAATTCGCGCGCGGCGCAAATCCCCAGGAGATCGGCCGCGTGTGGGACCTGCACAGCAACCTATCGCCGCAGGGCCTGGCTTTGCTCGGCATCGTCTTCCTCCGTCACCACGACGATCGCGCCGCCGAGCTCGCTTCGCGCCTCGAAGGCCTGGTTCATAAGGACGCCCAGGGCGCGCGTTGGATCTCCCAGCGCGATCTCTTCGAGCCCTGGTTGCGCGACGTCGACGTCGAATCCACCGCCTTCGTGCTGCGCTTCCTCTCGCGCCAGAATCCATCCAACCCGCTCTTGCCCGAGGCCGCGCGTTGGCTCGCCGCCAGCCGCGATAACGGTCCGGCCTGGGATACCACCAAGCGCACCGCCTTCGCCCTGTATGGCCTGACCGAATACCTGAAGGTCTCCAAGGAACTCCAGCCTTCGTTCACTCTGACCGTGCGCGCCGCGGGCAACGCGATCCCCGGGAAGTCCCCCACTTCGACGCTCCCCGAGCGTCCGTCCTCCGCAGCCGACGCGAACCCCGGGAAGTCCGCCTCTTCGACGCTCCCCGACCGACCGTCCTCCGCGGCCGGCGCGAACCCTGGGAAGCCCACCTCTGCGCCGCTCCCCGAGCGTCCGTCCTCCGCAGCCGACGCGAACCCCGGGAAGTCCGCCTCTTCGACGCTCTTCGAACGCTCGTTCTCCTCCGCCGACGTCTTCGCCCCGCCGGTGCAGATCGAAGTCCCCGCCGGCGTTCCGATCGAGATCCGCAAGCAAGGCGCCGGCGTAGCGTACGTCTCGCTCGCGGGCACGGCGCGCCTGGCCGGCGACCATTTGGAAATGCCGCCCTCTGGCAGCGGCTTCCAGATCGCCCGCGAGCTCTACCGCCTGGTGCCGCAGTCCGTGAATGGGCGCATCGTGCAACATCTGGAACCATTGAACGGGCCCGTGCACGTCGGCGAGACAGTCCTGCTCCGCCTCACCGTCTCGGCCTTGAAGGATCAGCGCTACCTGGTCATCGACTCGCCCTTGCCCGCCGGCGCGGAGCCGGTCGAGCACGACGAAGTCTACGACCTCTCGCCCCAGCCGCCCTGGTGGACCATGAGCTGGGCCCGCCGCGACCTGCGCGACGACCGCGCCGTCTGGTATCCCTGGCGCATCTATGGTTGGGCCTGGGGCGACTACGGCGTCGACCGCGCCGGCGTCTACAGCGCCTTGATCCGCTTCACCAATCCCGGCCTCTATCGCCTCGGCGCGGCGCGCGTCGAAGCGATGTATCAGCCCGGCCTGTTCCGCGCCACCGAACAACTCACGCTCGAGGTCGTGCAGCCATGACCCCGCGATGCGCTTCAGGGCCTTCCGTTTCAGAACCGCCCGTTTCTGAGCCGCGACCGTTGTTTCTCAGCCGCGACTGTCAAGGAGCGGTTCTTCGTGTTGTTACCGAGCCGCGACCGTTGTTTCTGAGCCGCGACTGTCAAGGAGCGGTTCTTCGTGTTGTTACCGAGCCGCGACCGTCAGGGAGCGGTCTTATCGACCGGCGCGTTTCGGGCGAAAACCGGGGACTGACCGCCAACCCCTCGCGCGTCGGGGACACCGAGGCCTACCAAGTCTCCGATCACGACCACCGCGCCCGCTGCCGAGGGCGACACCAAGGCGTCCGCCGAGGACGCCGTAGGTGTGTCCCCGCGCTGCTGTTGCGCCGCCAAGCCCCGTCTCCGTCCCCGAGCGCGCACCCATCTCTTTACTCACGCTCTGCATTCTCTGCGCCGTGCGAACAGAGCCGTCTGTCACCCACGTTTTCGCCCCCGACGGAGGAATCCAATGGACATTCCTGACAACCAACCAGTGCGATCCCCGCTAAAGAACCTGCTCTCGCGCTGGCGCGCGGCCTGCTGCATGGTCTGGCGCCGCAAACTGCTCTGGCTGATCCTGATCGTTGCCCTGCCCGTCTGGCTGTTCCTGGATTATCACTGGGCCGGCATTCCGCTGGCCAAGTCCTGGCAAGTCGTCGCCGTGGCTCTCGGCGGCCTCGTGTTGTTGGCCCTAGCGGGTTATGCTTTGCGCGTCGTTTTTCGTTCTGTCGACTGGCCGGCGGCGTTGCGCACGCTAACGGGTTGGACAACACTCGCGCTCTGGCTGCTGGCCGGAGTGTGGCTGCCCTGGCGCCTGCTCTGGCTCGTGTTTCCGCTCGACTCCATTGCCGCCGAAGCCACTCTCGCCGCCATCCGTTTCTTCCTCGCCGACGCCCTCGCGACCGGCGCATTACTGTGGCTCGCAGCCGTCCTCGCACCCCCAGAACCATGAGACGCGAACACCTCCTCGCCAACGGCAAGCGCTTGATTCTATTGGAAGGAGACATCACTCGCATCCCCGTCGACGCCATCGCCAACGCGGCCAATTCAGCCCTCGTCGGAGGGGGTGGAGTGGACGGTGCGATCCATCGTGCCGGTGGCCCGGCGATCATGGCTGAACTCGATCGATTGCGCGCCGCGGTTGCGCCGCTGGCGGCTGGTCAGGCTGTGGCGACCAGCGCGGGAAACCTGCCGGCGCGGTTTGTGTTTCATGCGGTGGGGCCGATCTGGCATGGCGGCGGGCGCGGTGAAGCCGAAGCGCTCGCATCGTGCTATCGCGTTTGTCTGGATCTGGCTGAACAGAAAGGACTACGCTCGATCAGCTTGCCTTCGATCAGCACCGGTATTTACGCCTATCCGACCGACGCGGCAGCGCAAATCGCCATCGGACAGATCCTCGATTTTCTGGATCGCCGGGCCACTTCAGTCGCGGAAGTGTGGATGGTTTTGTTCGGCGCGAGCGCCTTTACAGCCTACGAGGCGGCACTCAAAACGGCCACTGCTCGGTGATTTCGCAGCGAGCGGATTAGTCCTCTAAGTCCTTTAGAAAACCATAGTTACACGGTGAAGCATCATTTTCAGGCCTAAAAGCGCGGTTTTTTAGCTAAGTCCTTTAGAAAACCATAGATACACCGTGACGCACCTTCCAGTTCGACTAAGTCCTTTAGAACGTGTCGGATACAAGGCACCGCGCGGAGCGTGCGCAAGCGTGCATGCGGCATTTCGCGTTGAAATTCGGCTAAGTCCTTTAGAAAACCATAGATACGCGGAACCGCAAAAACACCATGAAAAACGGTGTTTTCCCCGCGCCAACACGGTGTTGGCATGGTGAAATCGCGCGCGGCGCGCCGCGCCAACATGGTGTTTTCACGGTTCAGCGCGCGGTGATCTGGTGGTCGATGTCCGCCGGCAGGCCGATTTCGACCCAGCCGAGAACGACCGCTTGTCCGCGCCTGGCGATCAGATTTCGGACTCGTTCGGCGGCGCCGGCATAGGCCGCGCGGAGTTGCGCTTCATCGCGCGGCGCGGCCAGGATCCGTTCCATATCCGGGGTCCACGCCGCCGGGTGCGTGGGCTCACCACTGAGAGTGACGACCAGCCCCTCGACGAACCAGCGCGGCAAATGGTTGGCCGCTCTTTGCTCCAGTAATACATGAAGCATCTCGTGCAAAAGCGCTGACTCCAGGGAGCTTCGAGCGATCAGACGCTCCACTGGCTGCAGACGAATCGTCGCGCCGCGCGTGCTGGCCCACACGAAACCGGGTTCGCCGGTGGCGTCTCGATAGGTGTCGAGAGTCGGGTAAACCACCACCCGAACCCCTGATCGCGCCGTAAGACCGGTGCGGCGCTCGGCTTCCGACAGCGCGCGTTCGCAGGCGGCGAGCAAATTACCTGGCGGCGATTCGCCGCGCAGCAGCACGCGCTCGCCGCGCAACTCCTTCCAAACGAAGCCCTGCGCGTTCACCGAGACGCGCGTTCCCGGGAAGTAAAACGCCAGGATTTGATCGGCCGTTTGCGAGGCATGGCCGCGCGCCTCCGCGCCATCCTGGCACAGCCCGACGCCGTGGCCGCTGCCCCGCCCCGCGAACACCGCCTCATTGCCTTCGATGTGCACGTCGTACAAGCGGCTTTTCAGGTAATTCCAGCCAAGGGCCCGTCCCACGGCGAGATGGACCTGCTCGGCATCGAGTGGGCCGACGTCGGACCAGAGCGTAGCGACCCGGCCGGAGCGAGTGCGCGAGGCTACGCGCAGGGCTCGGATTTGGGGCCGGCCCAGCGCCCGGGCCAACTCCGTCAATGCGATCCGGGCGGTCCAATCGCGCGGACCGAGGCGCGCGCAAGTCTCGTCCGATTGCACCGGCAACCAAGTGCGCGATGCACCGGGCCAGATCGCGCCGGCGTCCTCGGTCATGCCGCCGCAGTTGCGATGGAAGAAGACCTCGGCCGGACGCCCGCGAGCCCATAGAATCAGCCCCTGCGTCGCTTCGACGGCGGCGCGGACGCGCGTGGGCGCAGGGCCGCGGAGCAGGCGCTGGCAATGCGTGGTGTCACAGAAATCGTAGCCCTCGGCACGGTGGCGGCCGGCGTTGACGCGGGCGAAGCTGCGAATGGTGACGGCCATGGCCTCGAGCGCGGCGGGCGACGTGAAAACGCCGGCCTCGCCGTTGAGCGCGGCGGCGGTGTAGTCTTCGAGATCGAGGGTCTGAATGGAGCGGCGGCCGCCGGGCTCGCGCCAGCCAACCTTCACGGTGGCCGCGCTAGCCGTGAGGGCCACGCCGAGGATCAGCGCAAGTGTCCGCTGGCCCATCGTTCCGCCAAGATCCGAGCCTGTTCCGCCGCTTCGCCGCCGCCGGTGCCGCCGGGGACGCGGATGGCAAAGACGATGCCGTCGCCGGGCTTTTTGACCGCTCCATTCAGCGCTCGCTCGGCCGGTGAGGAGCGCGGTTCCGTGGCTGGTGCTTCACGATAGGCCCAGCCGGCGAACCAGCCGACGCTCGAACCGGGGCGCTCGCCGCGGGCCGTGCCGGTTTTGCCGGCGATGAAGACGCGGTCGCTCAGCGCGCGCTGGCCAGTGCCACGCTCGACGACGGCGCGCAGGCCGTTCCCTATCGGTGCTGGCGGCCCGGAGCGCAGGAGTTTGTCATAAGCCAGGGCTAGCGTCCAGGGCGAGGCTGTGACGTGAGCGAGCCCCAAGGACTGCAGACCGGCCTGCTCGACGCTGGGGGCGAGTTGGGCCGAAAGACCGAAACCGCGCAACGCCGCCAGCAGTCCGGCGGCGCCCAGACGGCGCGCCATGGTGGCGAACCAGAAGTTGCAGGAGGCGGCCAGGGCTTCGACGGCGTCGAAGGGCGGAGCGCCGTGGACGTGGCTGCATTCCAGATTGTGGTGGCCGAGATGGAAGCCGCCGGGACAGGCCAGGCGCTCGTCCGGCTTCAGCAGCTTTTGATCGAGCAAGGCAGAGAGGACCAGCGGCTTGAGGGTCGAGCCGGGCAGAGCCATGGTGCGAGTGGCACCGTGCTCGAACAGAACGCGCGAGCGCACGTCTTCGATCTTGACACGGCCTGCGGCCGTGTCAAGAATGACGGCGTCTGTGGCGAGCGCCGTCGAAGGGGCCGCGGGCGCGGGGCCGGCGGGGGCCAGCGCGAGCGTCGAGAGAAGCCAGTCGCGGCGGGTCATGCGCGCTCAGTCATCGGCCGGGACGCCAATGGGCGCCGGGATGCCGAAGAGATCGAAGTATTTCCGCGGGACCCGGGCGGGGCGTCCGTCGGGCGTGATGAAGACGTGCTTCGTCTCTCCGCTGACCAGGAGCTGAGACGTCGCGGCGTTGCGGATTTCGTAGGCGAAGCCGATCATGCGCGAGTGCGAAAAAGCCAGACGGGCCTCGGCGATGACCTCGTCGTCGTAGCGCGCCGGGGCGACGTAACGGCAGTGGGCCTCGACAACGGTCAGCAGCAGGTGGTCCTGCTCTTCGATGTCGCGGTAGCGGACGCCGCGCACGGCGCACAACTCGGTGCGGGCCATCTCAAACCAGGCGAGGTAGTTGGCGTGATAGACGATGCCCATCTGGTCGGTTTCGGAATAGCGCGCGCGAAAGCGGACCTGGGCTTTTTCGGGAAGTTCCACAAGACTATTCTCACTCGGGCGGAAGGAGCGGAGGGAGGATGCGCGCGCCAGAGTTCGGTTCCGAAGACTCGGAGAACAGTGTTAGTTCTATCGGCACCCGGAAAGGTCCGAACTGATCGGCCCAGGCCAGGACGTAGAGGTAGCGTAGGTACCTCGGGTGCAGGCTCGTCTCGTATTTGACGTCGCCCAGGTGAATGGCGACGTGGCCATCCGCGCCGAGCGTCACGCTGACCTGGACCGGGCTCTCCGATGAAAACGGCTGTGGGCCCGACGAACCGTCCTGCTTGTAGACTTGGAAGCCCAGCCCTGTGGGTTGTTTGGGGGCTCTGGGGTCGCCCTGGAAGACGTGGAAAAGAAGGTACCGTGTGATTGAGATGTCATCGCGACCTTCGCGAATGTAATCCTCTGGCGCTAGGACAAATCCGCAGCGCCAGTACGTCTCTGGCGGGACTGTGATGCTGAGATTGAACCCGGTCAAGTTGATATTGTCAACCTTGAAAAAATCTGCTCTTTGTGCAGAATTGAATACCCTGGGGACCTGGAGGATTTTCTCTAATGTCTTGGGCGCGCTCGTGGGGGGAGTGATAATGGCGGCACCCCCCTCAATGGTTGGGCTAGCGGTCACTCCCGTAGTCGCCGTCTGCGCGATCCTGGAGTCAAAAGCACCGACGTAGGGCGAGACTCGGAGAAGCCGGCCCACATCCAGATTCTCTAGACTCCATGGTCCTTCGCCGGCTGTTTCTCCACCATCCGAACTGCTATCCGCAAAACCGGCTCGGAATACATCCTTGATGCCACGTTGCGATATCCATCTGCCGTCACTACTTTGGAGAGGCGTCAACCCGAGAGCTTCTAGTTCCAGTCGCCCGAGCACGTCGTGGTCGTTTGCAGCTTCCAACAAGAGTAGTGGCCACCGCAATTCGATCGCCGTGATTTTCCCTAGTTGCTCCAGAGTCGTGGCCTCGCTGGCCGGCCGCCCATTGGGGATGGCGAGCAGGCCGGTCCGTTTCGCGATGTATATTCGTAACCTGTAAAGCCCAAGGAACTGCTTTAGGCGGCGCGGATTGTTCTCAAACGCCGGTGCGAGCTCCCGTGTGACGGCCTGGATGGTGTTCGAGTCGGCTTCGGTGCCGAACTGTATCAGCTCTCGCAACTCCGAAGTGGATACTTCCGCCTGGGTCCGTTCCTCCTCGTTCCGCTTGGGGGGCGCAAGAGTGGGGAAACGAAATGTGGCGACGAAGAGCCACACCCTCACCCTTAGGTATGTCAGCCAGCTTGAGTGAACGAGTTTGTACCATAACCCAGGATTGCGTGGTCTGGCGTTCGGGCGGGAAAGCGTTAGTAGGAAATGCTGGATCTCCTCATCACCCGGACGCGGGAGCCTAAATCGGAGCTGGATGAACTTCTCGACGAACTCGCGGCCGAGTTCCACCGCACCGTCCACGCCCTTGGCAGCGGGTTTCAAGTACGGTGCCAGACGGGCGTTCTTGACAGCGATGCCGGCGGCTACTGTCTCCCAGTCCATCCCAATTATGAATATAAGCTGGGGATTGCTTGCGACCATCAGGTTGATGGCCTGCATCAACTCGGCGGCCTTCGGCACCTCACAGCGGTCCAGGTCGTCCAAGAAAACATACACCCTGCGCTTGCCGGCATACGCCTTTACGATCTTGGAGAAGTCGTCATGGAATCTCTCGACAAACGACACGCTTCCTTCGTATTTCGGGGAATTCACGTGTCTTTGAAGATCGACCTCAATCAGATTGCCGAGGTACTTCTTGGCGAGCACAAATAGAAAGACAAGAAGCGCTATGCATCCCCAGTAACCATTCAAGCTGAATATCCACCCCACGAATTTAAGAGGAGTTAGAGGACCCTTCCCAATTTCGCTGGTTGGGGATGGAAACAATGCGCTTATGACGTTCTTGACGTAATCAGTTCCTCTGAAGATCGGCAGGAGGATGAGGCCAACGACTGTAGCCAGGAAGGACAGGCGGAGGATCAGGTCCTTCCAACCACTTCTCCAAGAGTAACGGAGACGGAAGAGAATCCAGTCGCCCCACCAGCGCGACAAACGTCGGCGCTGCTCCCGAACCCGTCTAAGGAACTCAAGCGCGAATGCGGCCCATAGTGCTTGCTGCTCGTCATGCCTCCACGGGTTGAATCGGACGAATAGTGAGGGAGGGCGCTCCCGGGGCTGCTGCTGCAATCTCTCAGCCTCCCTGATCCCCCCTTCTAACTGACGCATAAACGAGGACTTGCCGCTCCCCCACTTGCCTTCGATTGATATTGTCAGCGGCGCCTCAGTTGCCGGATGGGTTAGAAACGCGGCTAAGGCCTGGACGTACGGGGTAAAACCGAGGCTGTCCTTGTCAGTGTCCTGATCGTTGATGCCGGCTGGGAGGATCGACTCCTCGCGAGGGGCTGGTGGGGCATCTGATTGGGCTCCAGCGCGTGCGTCGTCGCCAGTTTGGTTTGCCTCCATTCGGACCTCTTTCTCGATTTGATTGTATGTCAGGGCGGAGCAGGAGTAGATCTCAGCGGTGTCAGCTCACGTGCATTGCCGAGGATAGTTCAGGACTTCGTCTCGCGGGGGGGGCGACCCCAGCGGAGGGCCGCTCCGGCCAGATGGCGGAAAGCGCGAGGCCGACGGCTATTCCCAATGACACTTCGAAGAAGCGGGGCATGGCGATTTGCCAGCCGCTGGCGGAGCGCGGGGACACACCTGCGGCGGCCGAGGCGGTCGCCTTGGTGTCGCCCTCGGCGTGAAGGCTCGGTGGTCGTAATTGGGAAGTGAGTGGGCCTCGGTGTCCCCCGCGCGCGAGGTGGCCGCGGCTGTGGCACGCAACACATCCGCTTACGGTCGCGGCTCAGAAACGGTCACGGCGCTGAAACGGCTCGGAAGACACGGCGCGGCAGCGGCTACAAGGCAACCGGGAGCAGGAACGGGGCGTCTGGTAGCATGAGGCTGAAGTGAAGGTTCGAGTCCTGTTTTTCGGCGTGACGCGGGAGATTACGGGTCTCCAGGAAGAGTGCGCGGAGGTGCGGGCTGGCGCGCGCGTGGAGGACTTATTCGAACTGTATGCGCGGCGATTCCCGAGGCTGGAGGCGATGGCGCGGTCGCTGCGATGGGGCGTGAACCAGGATTTCGGCGAGCGGGAGCGCGTGTTGCAGGAGAACGACGAAGTGGCGTTCCTGCCGCCGGTGAGCGGAGGCTAGTGTAGTGTCTCAGTCAAGGATTGACAAGGCCGGCGGAGCGTCGACACGAGTGTCGACGCGGCAGGCACGAGTGCCTGCGCCACGAACCAGCGCCACGTACCTGCGCCACAAACCAGCACCACGAGCCTGCGCCACGGTGAATTACTGGTGATTGTCAAGGAATCTGCGAGACATGACACTAGCCCGGATTGTTCACGGGGCAGAGGCGGGCGTTCGCGATAACGGGCGTTCGCAACAACGGGCGTTCGCGACAACGGGCGTTCCCGACAGCGGGCGGCGGCCGCGGATGAGGGTCAGGGAAAAGGCGACAGCGATGAAACAGGCGGGCGAGGGAAAGGCAATAGAGGCGCGCTGGCGACAGGCGACAGATGATTGAGGCGCGCTGGCGACAGGCGACAGATGATTGAGGCGCGCTGGCGACAGGCGACAGATGATTGAGGCGCGCTGGCGACAGATGATTGAAGATCCAGCGGGGCATTTTTTCGCGCTGACGAGAGAGCCGATCGACGGGCGCGCGTTGGTGAAGAAAATGCTGCGCGGCGAGGATGGGGCGGTGGTGACGTTCGAGGGTGTGACGCGGAACAACTCGCGGGGACGGCGGACGGTGGCGCTGGAATACGACTGCTACGAGGCGATGGCGATCGAGGTGATGGCGCGCGTGGGGCGGGAGATCGCCGCGGCGCACGAGATCGACCGGGTGGCGATGGTGCACCGGCTGGGGCGGCTGGAGGTGGGCGAGACGAGCGTGGTGATTGTGGTGACGGCGGCACACCGGGCGGCCGCGTTTGCGGCGTGCCGGGAGGCGATCGACCGGCTGAAACGGGTGGCGCCGATCTGGAAGAAGGAGTATTTCGAGGACGGAGCGGAGTGGGTGGAGGGCGAGTGGGACGCGTCGGTGGGGCATCCTTGAGAGCCGCAGCGAGGCGCGGCTGGCTGGTGCTGGCGGGCGCGGTGGCGCTACTGGCGCCGCTGATGGCGCAACCGGTGTCCCAGGCAGGACCAATCGATCCCGACGCGCAGACCCTGGCGCGGCCTAAACCCAAACCGGCGGTGAAGGGCACGTCGAAACAGGGCCCGAACGCGCAAGGCGCCAACAAGTCTCCAACGGCTGCTGCGCAGACCGGCACACCGCAGGCAGGGGCGA
>Ga0302320_10000272_pt1 | contig 119994 bp, 102 predicted proteins | sample Bog_T0_3_FD_202130 | JGI IMG/M metagenome (GOLD analysis project Ga0302320, IMG submission 202130) | Peat permafrost microbial communities from Stordalen Mire near Abisko, Sweden - Bog_T0_3 | ecosystem: Environmental > Terrestrial > Soil > Wetlands > Peat | place: Sweden: Abisko, Stordalen... | reverse complement strand
GTCGGGGCCGACTTTGCGCTGGCGCAAACAGGCGCCAGAACCGCAATCAGGACGGCCAAAGTCGAGAAGAACTTTCGGCAAGAATTTGTTGGCAAGGGATTATTCCTCATAGATTGTTTTGACGGATTTGGCGTTCTTGCGCCTTACGCAATCGCCTTTGAGTAGCTCGAAGAGTTGTGCAACCGTTCACGCGAACGCGCATCTGCAGCACCGTGCCAGTATACTCCCGGCCGTGGCTGCCTCTCAAGAATGCAACACAGGCGCAAGGCCGGTCTTCAGAAGCGCGTCGTTGGGGTAAATCTTATCCACGTTCGAGGGAGTGACCAACTCGTGATCGGTAAAAACCGCGGGTGGGACGCGGCGTCCATTGAGGATATCCAAGGCCAGGCGGATCACGCGATTGCCATAGGTCTCGGGAAAGTAAGCCACCGAGCAGACAAAGCGTGTTTCCCGGCGCCGCATCTCTTCGCGCGCCTCAAGGCAGGCGCCCTGGCCCGCGACGGCGCAGTTGTCTTCGGCGCCAAACTCGCGAAACGCCTGCAATGCGCCCAGCGCAGTGGGATCGTTGACGGCGCCCACCAGGATTTTGCGCGCGCCGTGCAGCCTTATGTGCCTGCGGAACGTGTCGAGCGCGTTTTCAAAATGTCCCTTGGTGCTGTAGTGAAATACGGGCGCATGCCGGCAATCGGGGAGCAGCTTGAGGATTCCGTCGTACATTCCGGTCAGCCGGGCATCCAGGGCATGTCCCGCGGCGTCGGTTTCGGCAAACACAATCTGATCCACTTCGCCTTCCCAGTGTTTGGTTGCCCACTGGCCCAGGTACTGGCCTGCTATCTTGCCGGCCTTGTAGTTATCGGCCCCGAAGTAGTTAGCTCCCGGATGCGGAATATCGAGAGCTATGTAAGGGATGCCGGCATTCGAGAACTTATGGGTCAGTTGCGCGGCCACCTTGGTGGATATCTGGGACTCGATGACCAGGCTCACGCCCTCGGCAATAAACCTGTCCGCATTGCGCAAGGCCATGGTGGGGCTGTAACTGTTGTTCAGCACGAACAAGTCCACGTCGACCGCATAAGCCGCCTCAACCATGCTGTCAGTGACTACGGAAGTAAAAGGCACGACCGAACTCTGAGATGCGTAGCCAATGCGGTAGCGCTGATCGAGGATCGGTTGCAGTCGCGAGCGATAGCCTCTGGGCCCAACCCGGTCAATCAGCCTCTTCTCCACCAAGGTGTCGAGAATGCGAAAGACCGTGACCTTATTCAGTTTTGTTCGCTCCGCCACGGCCTTCAAATGTAATACCTCAGACGCGCTGCGGAATGCGGCCAGGATGTCGCAGGCGCGGGCGACGGCCTCGACCCGGTAAGAGGGGTGGCTGTCGCGTTCCTGCGCGACGGGCTCGGTTGACATTTTCACTGTGCGAAACAGTCTACATGCGGACCAAATGAGCTGTCAAAGCGTCCTTTTCCGAGGGAATGGCGGAGATAACTCGACCGCAGAGCACTCGGGCCGTCTCCAGATTTCGTTCGGTGGAACAGCAGGGTCACCCTGATCATTTCCATAGAAAGGTAAAGATTGCTAGGAAGGTTCTTCGGAGTCCGGCTGGGCGTTGCCTTGCCAAGCGAGCTTGATGCCGACTACACTGACACAGTCGCACTGGCTGCGTGGTGAAAAAATAGAATGTTTCGCAAGCTCCTCATTCCGGTGCTGTTGTTGAGCACTGCCCAGTCCGTCCCTACTTTCGATGTCAGCACGCCCAAAGGGATCGACTTTGTGCTGGAGAATTCGCCGACCCCGAAAAAGTACCTTATAGAGACCATGCCTGGCGGCGTCGCGCTGCTGGACTACAACAACGATGGCCTGCTGGATGTGTTTCTGGTGAACGGCGGCAAGATCACGCCGAACATGCCGGAGCCGCTGAACTTCGATCGCGATAATCCGAAGTACTGGAACCGGCTTTACCGCCAGAACAAGGATGGAAGCTTTACCGATGTAACGGAGGCCGCGGGCCTATCTCATGCGGGCAACGGCAATTATGGCATGGGCGTGGCGGTTGGCGATTTCGACAACGATGGTTATCCCGATTTGTATGTGACGAGTTATGGAAAGAATATGCTCTATCACAACAACGGCGACGGCACCTTTACCGATGTTACCAAGAAGGCGGGAGTCGAGGCGGGCGGATGGTCCGAGTCGGCGGGATTCTTCGACTACGATAACGATGGTTATCTGGATCTATTTGTGACGCGCTATATGGAATGGGACCCGGCGCATAACAAGGATTGCGGCGGGTTCTTTCACACGTATTGCCCGCCGGCTGAGTATCCCGCCACGACCAACATTCTGTATCACAACAACCACGATGGAACCTTTACGGATGTGAGCAAGGCCTCGGGCATCGCGGCGAAGAAGTCTCGTTCGCTGGGTGTTGCCTTCAACGACTACGACAACGACGGTTACGCCGACATCATGGTGGCCAACGACGCCATGCAGGAGTTTCTCTTTCACAACAACAAGAACGGGACATTCACAGAGGTTGCGCTCGATGCGGGTGTTGGCTTCACGGACAATGGCAGTCCGGTTTCAGGCATGGGTGTCGATTTTCGCGATTACGACAACGACGGACTGCCGGATGTGGTGATCACGGATCTGGCGAGGCAGGTGTATGCTCTATTCCATAACGACGGCAACGGCATGTTCAGTTATCGCAGCATGGAGACAAATCTCGGCGTGCTGACGGCCGGGAGTTCAGGCTGGGGCATGCGGTTGGAGGATTTCGATAACGACGGCTGGAAGGATCTCTTCGTGGTGCAGAGCCATGTTATGGATAATGTAGACCAGGTGACGCCGGCAATTCATTATCTGCAGGCACCGATGCTGGCCTTTAACCGGCAGGGACATTTTGAGCTTGGGGACCCCGGAACATCGATGCCGGTAGCCAGCCGCGGCGCGGCCTTCGGCGATATCAACAATGACGGATGGATGGATGTCATCGAGGCAGTTCTGGGCGGGCATCCGCTGCTGTTTCGCAATCGTGGCGGCAGCGCGCATTGGTTGACGCTTGCGTTGCGCGGAACGAAAAGCAACCGCGATGGATACGGGGCTCGTGTTCTCGCCAACGGGCAAACTCAATTTGCAGCCGCCGCGGGCAGCTACCTGAGTTCCAGCGACAAGCGCGTGCATTTCGGCCTGGGCAGCGCAAAGACAGCGGATGTGGAAGTGTTCTGGCCTTCGGGAACCCACCAGGTGCTCAAGGGCGTCCAGGCCGATCAGATACTCGAAGTTCGTGAACCGGAGAAACCATGATTCATGCGATCGTATTGTTTTTGGCGATGCAGGCTGCCGCGCAGGACCCGGCGGAGCATCAGGATGCTGGCGTAGCCGCGTTGAAAGCGGCACAGAACGACAAGGCTATCCAGGAGTTCAAGAAGGCTATCGAGTTGGATCCTTCCAGCGCGGCGGCCTATTTCGGCCTGGGTGTTGCGTATATGCAGAGCCGGGAGTACGCGGCGGCTATCGCGCCGCTGAAGAAGGCACTGGTACTCGATCCGACCATGAGCACGGTGCATAAGCCGTTGTCTTATGCGCTGCTGACCGCGGGCTATGCTGCCGAGGCGATTCCGCAATTTCAGATATCGGGGGACAAGGCGGGGATGGGAATCGCAGAGTTACAGACCGGCGATCTGGTCAATGCGGTGCAGAACCTGCAGGGCGCCCTGGCGGAAAGGCCCAACGATCCTGACATGATGTATTATCTGGCGCGCGCCACCGGGCTACTCTCGAAGCAGCTCTACGATAACTTGCTTGCCGAATACCCTAACTCGCCGCGGGCTAACCTAGCGGCGGCGGAGAATTACGCGGCTCTTCGCCAGGAGCAGGAGGCCGAGGCGCATTACCAGGCGGCGTTGAAGCAGCGCCCCGATCTGCCTGGCGCGCACCTGGCCCTCGGCCAACTCTATGCCACCGAAAGCAAATGGAAAGAGGCAGAAGCGGAATACCGAGTGGAAGCGAAGGTGCAACCCGGCAATGCAGAAGCCGCATACCGCATGGGCATGGCGCTGTTGCAGGAAGGCAATGGCGCCGAAGCGCGCGTCGAGTTGGAGCGTGCCAATCGGCTGCTTCCCGATATGCCGGAGACTCTTGCCGCGCTCGGCAAATCCGAGGCATTGCAGGGCAACTATGCAGCCGCGGAGAAAGCATGGAAGCGCGTCATCGAGCTTGAAAAAACCGGGGAGCTTGCGGCGCAGTCGCACTTCGGCCTTGCCGGCATCTACCGCAAGCAGGGAAAAGCCGACGATGCGGCGCGCGAGATGCAGATATTTCAGGAAGCGAAGCAGCCGCAGAAGCAGCAGTAATCCGATTGGGCTGGCAGAGCTAACTTTCGCAGTCGCCCTTCAATCGCAGATACGGCTATGTGTGAATGTTTGGCGGCATGAAGCCGCGCTCCAGCGCCATGATGCCCGCACGCATGAAACCCAGGGAATGGGCCATGCCGGCGTGCCACGGCGCAGAGCAGGTCATCTGGGGGCTGTGGTCCGGGATCAGCACGCCATCAAATTTGTTATTGTAGAGAATGGACAAGATGCGCAGCATATCCGCTTCGCCGTCATCGATAAAGGTCTCGCGGTAATACGGCGCCTTGCCGCGCACATTGCGGAAGTGAATATAGGCAATGCGCTTCTGGCTGCTGTATTGATCGACCGTATCGTAGAGGTTTCCCTCCGTCATCTCGGCTAAGGTGCCGAGGCAAAACTCGAGCATGTTGCTGGGGCTTGGAGAGATATCAACGAGGCGCCGATAGAGCGCGTGTTGGTAGACGAGGCGCGGCTGCTGGCGTAGCATCGGCAGCGGGGGATCGTCCGGATGCGCGGCCATGCGGACGCCGGCTTGTTCGGCAACCGGCAATACTTCTTCGAGGAATCGCCGCAAGCGGTTCCAAAGTTCGTCGTGCGAGATGGTGGGCAGGAAGCCAGCGGGCGCATTCTGGTCGTAGATCATGTTCCAGACGATTCCGTTGGGAATGGGCGAGTCCACCGGGCCCTCCATGCCCACGGAGATGGCTCCGCCACGGGCGTAGGGTCCACGCACGCGGCCGCTGACTCCCGGAATACTGAAGTTATAGCCGAGGGTGCCGATGCCGGCCTCGCCCATGGCCCGCAGAATCGCCTGAACATTGCGAATGTGTTGCGCGCGTTTCGGTCCGTCGAGCAGGATGTCGTGCCAGTGCGCGGGGTCAAGGTTCTCAATCGCTTCCAGCTTCAGGCCGTGACTTTCAATCTGTTTGCGCAACTGGATGAGTTCCCGCGCTGTCCAAAGCTTGTCCGGATCGCCGGCTACACCCCACGGTTGATCACGGTCGCCGGTCGGCTGGTTGTTATCCGGATTGCCCTCGCCCTGTTTGAAGTAATCGACAAGGTGAATGACGAGATGTGTGCAGCCCAACTGGACGGCGAACGAGTAGTAGTCCTCGTTGAGCATGTGGCGATAGAGACCCAATCCGAGTTTCATCCATCTCTCCTACATGCTTCCATGGCGCGCGAACGCGGCAACCGCGGAGACGCCTTGTTCCAGATCGTTCTTCACTTGCTTCGCTCCGCGTTTACCTGGGCGACGACCTTCAAATAATCGCGGGCGGCATGGGTGATCTTTTCCGGGCTTCCATCGTCAATGGCCGCCAGGTTCACCAGGTCGCTGCCCACACCCAGCGCGCGCGCTCCGGCGTGGAGAAAGCCGGCGGCACTTTCAAGCGTCACCCCGCCCGTGGGGATCAGCTTGAGATAGGGAAAGGGCGCGAGCAATGACTTCAAATAACTCGCGCCGCCCATCGCCGAACAGGGAAAGACCTTGACGTAATCCGCGCCGGCGCGCCAGGCGGTAATCACCTCAGTGGGCGTGAGAGCGCCGGGGATGGATACTTTGCCGCTGGCTTTGGTTGCGGCGATGACTTCAGGGTGGAGGCTGGGGCTGACCACAAACTCCGCGCCGGCTTCGATGGTGGCCTCGGCCTCCGCGGCTGTCGTCACGGTGCCGGAGCCGAGCAGTAGCCTGGCTCCGTACTCCTGCTTGAGCTCTTTCAGCACGTCGAGGGCGCCGGGGACGGTCATAGTGACTTCGACCACCGTCACTCCGCCGGCGATCATGGCTTTGACCACCGCGTGCGCCTGGGCCGTATTGCGCGCGCGCAGCACCGGAATCAGTCCAACGCGCTCGAGGGTCTGCTGCGTGGTCTCGGACATTCTCTTCCTCTTTCAGGTTAGCGGGCGATGCGTGCCGACCCGCCCTTGATGATGCGTTCCACTTCGCTGAGTGTGGCCATGCTGGTGTCGCCGGGCGTGGTCATGGCCAGCGCGCCGTGGGCCACGCCGCAGCGCACCGCCCATTCAATCGGCTTGCCCGCGAGCAGTCCGTAGATGAGGCCGGAAGCAAAGCTGTCGCCGCCGCCGACGCGGTCGAGAATGTCGATCTCGCGTTGCGGCACATGAACAATGTTGTCCTCATAGAGCGCAATCGCGCCCCACGCATTGCGGCTGGCGCTGGGGGCCGTGCGCAGTGTGCTGGCTATGAGTTTGAGGTTGGGATAGGCCGCGGCTACTTCGCGCAGCATCTCTTCGTAGCCGGCGATGGGCAACTCGGCAAAATCCTCGCTGACGCCTTTGATCCGGACGCCGAGCACCGCGGAGAAATCTTCTTCATTGCCCAGCAGCAGGTCCACCTTGCGGACGAGTTCGCGATTCACTTCTTGCGCCTTGGCCTTGCCGCCGATGCTCTTCCAGAGCGAGTCGCGAAAGTTCAAATCGTAAGAGACGGGCGTTCCGTGCCGGCGGGCAGCGTCCATGGCTTCGGCGGCCACGTCGGCAGTGGAGGCAGAGAGCGCCGCAAAAATCCCCCCGGTATGAAACCACTTCGTTCCGTTCTCGGGGCCAAAGATCGAAAGCCAGTCGAAGTCTTCGGGCTTGACCTGGCTGATGGCGGTGTGGCCGCGATCGGAGCAGCCGGCCGCGGCGCGCACGCCAAAGCCGCGCTCGGTAAAGTTGATTCCGTTGCGCACGGCGCGGCCCACGCCGTCAAAGGGAACCCACTGCACGAGCGAAGTATCGACGCCGCCTTGCAGCATCAGGTCTTCCACCAGGCGGCCGACGGCGTTCTCAGCCAGCGCGGTGGCGATTGCAGTGCGGAGGCCGAAGCAGCGGCGCAGGCCGCGGGCGACGTTGTACTCGCCGCCGCCCTCCCACACGGCAAAATGGCGCGTGGTGTGAATGCGGCTTTCGCCGGGGTCAAGCCGAAGCATCACTTCGCCGAGGCTCAGGCAATCCCAGCGGCGCGGAGCTTGAGAAATCAGGATTGTGTTCATCGATCAAGCATCATTTCTTGCGGGCATTGCGGTCAACCCCGGCCACAAGGCAAAGGCTGACACAGGCTAAAGTATGAGAATCGTATCCTGGTGTCAAGTATCTGTTTATCTGAAGGATAGTCGCCGCTGGACCGTTCCACGGGAAGCGAGAGATGTATTCCTCAAATCCCTGGAGGAATCCGGGCGGCCATGAGATTCTATCTCTGCGCAAAGAGCAGCTCTGCCGGACGCAGCGAAGATGCATTTCAGGTATGAGACGAAAGGGTGGAATGACGCGAGCCGCTGAAGACGAGAGCATCAATCTGAGGTATGTGACACTTCTTGCCAGCGCCGCATCGTTGGGCGGCCTGCTGTTTGGCTTCGACATTGCCATCATCACCGGCGCGGGGCCGTTCCTGATGCGCCACTTCAACCTGGATGACTTGAGCCTGGGGTGGGCCTTCAGTTCGCTGCTGTTTGGGTGCATCGTGGGCTCGGTGGTTGCGGGGCGGTACACCGATCGCCTTGGGCGCAGAAGAATGATGCTGTGGGTTGCGCTCCTGTTCGCCATCACTTCAGTGGGTACTGCGGCTGCGCCAACGTTCACCGCTTTCATCGCTGCGCGGCTGATGGGCGGCGTCGCCGTTGGGGCGGTCTCGGTGCTTTCGCCCATCTATGTTTCTGAGGTGGCTCCGGCCAGCATCCGCGGGCGCCTCGGCGCGCTTTACCAGATGTCGATTGTCACTGGCGTGCTGGTCTCATATGGCGTCAACTTTCTGCTGCGCAATACCGGCTCGGACAACTGGCGCTGGATGTTCTTGACCGGAGTCTTTCCTTCTTTGGGATTCTTCCTGATGCTGCTATTCGCGCCGGAGACACCGCGGTACCTGGTGCGCATCGGGCACGATGAGGAAGCGCAGCGCATTCTTGAAGAGATCGGTGGCGCGCACAGCGCCAGTCTGGAGATGCTAGAGATCAAGGCCTCGCTGGCTACTGGCAAACGGGACCTGCGCGCGCTGATGCAGCCGGGGATTCGGCGGGCGGTAATGGTCGGATTTGTGCTAGCTATCTTGATCCACGTCTCGGGTGTGAACACGGTGATCGACTACGCGCCGTCGATTCTCAAGTCCGCGGGTTGGAGCATCGATGGAGCGCTCTTCTCTACCGTGATTCTCGGCGTGGTGAATTTCATTTTTACGCTGTTGTCGTTTGCCATGATCGACCGGTTCGGCCGCAAGCCGCTTTACATCGTCGGTTCGCTCGGAATGGGTGCATCGCTGCTGCTGCTGGTTGCGCTGATTCTGAGCGGCGCCTTTCACGGCATGCTGGTGCTGGTGCTGGTCCTGGCCTACCTTTCGTTCTTTGCCTCTTGCATCGGGCCGGTGTTCTGGACGCTATTGCCGGAGATGTTTCCCAACCGCATTCGCGGCACGGCGATTACGGTTCCGGTGCTGACGCAATGGGTTGCGAATGCCGTGGTGGTTCTTTTTTTCCCCATGGCATTCAATCAGATCGGCAAAGCGGCAACCTTCGGTTTCCTGGCCGCGATGGCGCTGGCGCAGGCGGTCTTTACCATGTTCTTTCTGCCGGAGACCAAGGGCAAATCGCTGGAAGAGATTGAATCGTTCTGGGGAGCGTAGGCCATTGCGAGAATACTGGTGGGCCGCGGGTCATCGGGAATGACCTGGGCGCTTGCAACCGATCCGGAATCCGAATCCGATGCCGCGAAGCTGGTAATTCCATAAACTCCGCTCGGGCCTTCGTTGAATCCGAATCCGGGATTCCCGTGGGAAAACTTGTCGTTGGTGATGCGGAACTGGAGTTTGCCGTTTGTGTAGGCGCTAATGGTGTTCCCAACAATCGTTCCCTTTACAACATCGCCGGTTTTGATGCTGTACTCGGGGCCGTTCAATTGTTTGAGAATCGTGTAATGGGGCGCGACGCTCCCTGGGCCGTTCCAGGTTGCGATCGCAAGGTAGGGCGTTTCATCCTTCCCTCTGGCGCTCCACATAATTTCATAACCGGTGGCATCTTGGGGTGAAGTGCGCAGTCGAATTTCCACCTCAGGCCATCCCGAGGGGCTTACGACGCGGACTGTTCCCTGCGCGGTTTGATCGGGCTTCCACGTCCCGGTAAGAACGGCCAGCGCATCGCCAAATTGTCTTGGTTCGGTTGGTGGCGAGGCGTAACCCGGAGTGGTGGAGACACTGGAAACATGACGGTCTCCCTTGCCACCGCACAGCGTGTCATGCCAGTGAACGCCGGGAGTTCCGGCAGTGACCCAACCGCCGCCTTCGGAGATGAGCGGTTCAGCTTTTGGAAAGTTGGTGGTGTAGCTGTTTGCACGGGCGGTCGTAGGCACGGCTCCCAGGTACAACAGCAGCGTTGCAAGGGCTGTGCGCATGGCTCTCATGGAAGGACTGGGCGAGCGGGTGCCCGTTGTATTGCACATCTGGACAAATCCTCCGCGGGAAGTGAATGAATTGCGGACTGGTCGAACGGCTGCCCGAGCGACCATGACCACAACTGGGAATGAAAACTCAGCCGCCAGGCATGAGATCAAGCGTGGCGGCTGGGTACCCGGAGTGCGTTCTCTATTCGGTCATAAGGACGGCCGAGTTTCCGGCGGCCAGGGAAACCGTGGCCAGCGTGCTGCCCGCATCGGTGGTGACGGGAACCTGCTCGCCGGTGACAACATTCTTCACCTTGTGGACGCCGGTGAAGCTCACGATGGCGGTTTGCGTGTCACTCCAGTTGGTCAGGATCGCAGTCATGCCGGACGCGCCCGTCAATCCGCGGAAGAGCAGATGGTCGGAGCCCTGCTTCAACTGGATGGGCATGGCAGAGACCTGATTGAGCGCGGGTTCGAGAATCCATTGATGGACAATTGGGTTGCCGCGGCGCAGGTAGGCGAGGGTGACCGCGGAGGTGTAGTAGATGACCTGGCCCTTGCCGTAGGTGTGCTTCACTTCGAACGGGTTGCCGTCGGGATCGCGCTGGATCACTTCTGCGCCCTTGATTTCAAGGGGCAGCTTCCACAATTCACCGCCAAGCTCATTGGAAGCAGTGACGGAAAATGGATTGGCCGGCTGAATGGGGTAGATTTCAGGCGCCTCGACGCCAAAGAGGTCAGTCAGGTGGCCGGGGATGGTGGGATAGATCTTGCCGCGTTCGTTCTTCCATGCGGTGATGCCATCGGCCCAGAGCGTGCCGCCCTGCTTGACATAATCCTTGAGCGCGTTGATGGTGGCCTCGTCCATGGCGTAGTCGACGGGAGCGTAGAGCACGGGGAACTTGTCCACCTCGCCGCGCTTGAGCTGGTCGATGTCGACATACTGCGCGGGAATGTGGGCGCGCATCAGGGCAAGGTAGCAGCCTTTGAGGCCGTTCTGGACATCTTCACTGCGATTGTTTTCGCCGTGGCGGCGGCCTTGCCACTTGCCGTCTAGATCGTTGATCAGCGCCGAGTCGCGATCGTAGAGGATGGCCACGCGCGCCTGCTGCGGACGCTCACTGGCGAGCGCGGGATTGCTGTCGAGCACTTGGGCGACGGCCTTGACTGCGGGCAGGCGGACGGTTGGTTGGCCTTCAAGACCGACCAGGCCCCACTCGCCGGCCTCGGTGCCGATGTCGCGTGGATGCCAGAGCCAGAAGACGACCGAGTTAGCGCCGGCTCCGTAGGAGTCCCACATCCAGCGGGTCAAATCCTGCGGCGTGACGGTGAGCGAGAATTGGCCGGTGTAGATGGTGGGGCCGCTTTGCAACTCGGTAACCCAGAAGGGCACGGTCGGCTCGGCGAAGGCGGCGCTGGCGATGAGGCCGAGGCGGTAAGAGTACAGCTCTCCGTAATTGGCTTCAGGGGTTTCGGGGGGAACGGCCCATGCAGTGTGCATGGAGACGCCGAGGATGTCGGTGACCGCTTTCTCTTTCCAAACGTCCTGGCCTTCGGCATCGCCGGTGGGCGCGGTCTCGTTGAAGTGGATGGGATGTTCGGGATCGATGGCCAGCACATGCTCGCGAATCCAGGCGAGATTGGCGATGAGGTTGTCGACGTTGAACTGTTTCCAGTCGAGATACTCTTCCTCGTCGAGCCAGTAGTTGGGTGGATCTTGCTTTTCCGAGATCTCGACTTCATCGAAGGACTTGATGGGCCGGAACCAGTGGCTGTTGAGTTCGTCCACGGTTCCATACTTTTTCTGGAGCCACTTGCCGAAGGCACGGAACGTGTAGACATCTTCGTGATACTTGGTGGGCTCGTTCATCAGGAGCCACTCGCCGGTGCCGGGATGATCTTTGAAGTGGCCGACGAATTTGTCGAGATAGACGGCGGCGTGGGCGCGGAGATCGGGGTTATCGAGGTTGGCGCGCTGGTGGTAGAACGTGGTCATGTTCAACCAACCGGGAGGGTCTTCCGTGCACAGCGTGGCGGCAATCTTGATGCCGTTCTTTGCGGCGGCGTCGTAGATCCACTGGTAGTGCGAGAGGTCAAAGTTGCCCGGCGTGCGCTCGATGTCGTCCCAAATTACAAAGATGCGGACGACCGTGATGCCGTTGTCGTGCATCAGCTTGAAGTGTTTCTCGACGGTTTCCTTGGTCTCGGTGCGGTTGAGGAAGAACTCCGTGCCGACGTGGAGCTTGCTGGTTAATTCTGTGAGCGCGGGCTGCCGCTCTCCGGCGTTTGCGGCCTGGTTTTGGGCTACCGCGCATTGCACGCACGCGGCCAGGACGCCCGCGAGCCCGGCGACAGAGGACATGCGCCTGGACATCGCGGAAGGATGCGACAAGTTGTGTGAAACCTGGATGTTTTTCATTGCTTCTCCACTCCCCTTCGAGCGCGCGATTTCAGCACTATCTCCCCATCTGAATGCGCGACCGACCATGATAGCCGCAGCGTCTTGAGCGGGTCAATCAACTCTGAAGGCGATTGCGTGCACTGGGTTTGCGGTGAAGGCGCCGCCTCCCGCCGGCGTTCGCTCGGCTTCTGGCCTTCGTTGGCTTGGGGCCGGAATCTCCGTGCGTGATACCCTTATCAGCGAATTTCAAGAGGTGTTTTTCCGGTCGGCTATGGCGGAATTCGCGGAGAATATGGGAGGATGTGCGATGCGCAGCAGGGTTGTCTTGGGAGTGCTTGGTTTTGCTCTGATCTTTGGGGTTGGCGCGGTAGGCGAGTCGCAGGAGACAGCGCAGAACGCGGTGGTGACGCTCGATCATGCGTGGCAGTTTCGGCAGGTTGCCGCAGCCGGGGCAGCGGAGAATGGCTGGCTGCCGGCTACGGTGCCCGGCGATGTTCATCTGGACCTGATTGCCAACAAGAAGATTCCCGATCCGTTTTACCGGGACAACGAAGCCAAGCTGCAGTGGATTGAGAAGGAAAGCTGGGAGTATCGGACCGAGTTCGAAGCGACGCCGGCGCTGCTGGCGCGGAGCAACGTGGACCTGGTTTTCGACGGCCTGGATGCAGCCAGCGAAGTGTATGTAAACGGCGAAAAGGTGCTGGAGGCGAACAACATGTTCCGCATCTGGCGCGTTCCGGTGAAGGCTCGCCTTCATGCGGGAAAGAATTCGCTGCGGGTGCTGTTCCCATCGCCGGATGTGGCGGCGGCGAAGGCGGCCGCGTTGGACCCGTGGCAGCCGAAGACCAAGACCGAGCCCAAGACGTACATCCGCAAGGCGGCTTATGAATACGGCTGGGACTGGGGGCCGACGTTCGTGACCAGCGGTATCTGGCGGCCGGTGCGGTTGGAGGCTTGGGACAAGGTGCGGATCAGCGACTTCGCGATTCGGCAGCGCGATGTGAGCAAGGAAGTAGCGCACGCGGACGCGGAGGTTGAGCTGGAAGCGGCGGCGGCCGGCACGGCCAAGGTGACGGTGCAGTACACGGACAACAACAAGCCCGCCGCGGCGGGCAAGCCGATGACGCTTTCGACCACGGCGACGCTTCATGCCGGGACCAACGTGATCGATGTGCCGGTGGAGATTGTGAAGCCGCGGTTGTGGTATCCGGCTGGATACGGTGAGCAGGCGCTCTATGAATTCACGGCGCAGGTGAGCGCGAATGGAGTGACGGCGGCCGAGAAGAAGGTGAAGACGGGGCTGCGGTCGGTGGTGCTGCATCGCGAGCTGGACAAGTGGGGCCGGTCGTTCGAGCTGGTTGTCAACGGCATTCCGGTGTTTGCCAAGGGTGCGGATGTGATTCCGTTTGACAGCTTTCCCAATCGCGTGACGACGAAGGACTACCGGAGGATTCTGGAGTCGGCGCGGGACGCGAACATGAACATGATTCGCCATTGGGGCGGAGGCTACTACGAGACCGATGAGTTCTATTCGATCTGCGACGAGCTCGGCATCATGGTGTGGCAGGATTTTCAGTTTGGCAACGACTGGCAGCCGGGACTCTACTCCTGGAAGCTGAATATTGAGGCCGAGGCCGAGGACCAGGTGCGGCGGCTGCGCAATCATCCGAGCATCGCGCTGTGGAGCGGGAACAACGAAACCGAGGCCGCTATCCATTGGAATGGGCGCGACCAGCTTCCTGCCGACGTTCGCTACCAAATGTGGCAAGATTACCTGACCGAGTTCAGCGGGATACTGCCGCGCGTTGTTGCGAAGCTGGATGCGGAGACGCCTTATTGGCCAAGCTCGTGGAGCGCGGATTACGAGGAGGTCAACGACAAGTACGTGGCCGGCGACATGCATGACTGGACGGTGTGGCACGGGCGCGTGCCGTTCTCGGAGTACGAGAAGCACCACTGGCGGTTTGTTTCGGAGTATGGGTTCCAGTCGTTCCCTGAGATGCAGACGGTGGAGGCGTTTACCACGCCGGAAGACCGCGCGAGCATCTTTACTCCGGTGATGCTGGCGCACCAGAAGAACAACGAAGGCAACTCGATCATCCACGACTACCTGTTGAAGGATTACGCGGAGCCGAAGGATTTTGCGAGCTTCCTTTATGTGAGCCAGGTGTTGCAGGCCGAGGGCATCAAGATTGGCGCGGAGCACTGGCGGCGGAGCCGGCCGGAGACCATGGGCTCCATCTTCTGGCAATTGAATGACTGCTGGCCGGTGGCTTCGTGGTCGTCGATCGACTACTACGGGCGTTGGAAGGCGCTGCAGTACTATGCGAAGCGCTTCTACGCGCCGATCCTGGTTTCTCCGCACGTGGAAGACGGCTCGCTGAAGGTCTACATCGTGAGTGACAAGACCGAGACGAAGGCGGCGTCACTGCGGGTGCGGCTGATGGACTTTGACGGCAAGGTGCTGCTGGAAGAGACGCGCGCGGTCGAGGCCGCTCCGCTGGCCAGCAAGGTCTATCTCGACTGGCCGTTGAAGAAGCTGGCCGACGCCGGCGGAGCCGATACGTCCCGTGTTTTTGTCCTGGCAGAGTTAAGTGCGGGCAAAGAGGAGCTCTCGCGCAATCTCACCTATATTGCACCGGTCAAGGAGATTCATCTGAAGCCGGCGGTTCTGAAGGTTGACACAACGGGAGAAAACGGAAGTTACAAGATCCGGGTCATCTCGCCTGTTCTGGCGCGGAGCGTTTATCTGGCGTTCGGGAATCTGGACGTGGAGGTCTCTGACAACTACTTCAACATTCTGCCGGGAGAGACGGTGGAAATCACGGCCAAGAGCATGGCTTCATTGACGGCCGTGAAGGCGGCGCTGACGGCGGTCTCGCTGACCGACGCCTTTGCGCCGGGGGCTCAGGTGACCGAAATGGCGCCGACCGCGAAGCCGCGGCAGTAACTCTGTTGGAGCAAGCGGACGCGTAACAAAGCAGAGGGCCGGAGCGCGATGCTCCGGCCCTCTTGTTTTTGGCTGGCGATTGCAGCTTTATGTAATGTCTTCGGTGTCGTAGACGGGCGAGATGCTTCTTTTCTTCGGAACCCCGTGCACCGAGCTCAGCAAATCTTCCACGACATCTTCAAGCTGGCGCTGGCTCTCAATCACGGCGGACATGCTCTTGAGGCTTTCGGGTTCGAGGACGCGCTCAACGAGGGCGACGGCGTGGCACTGGGCCACGTGATCGAGATTGAGACCCTCGGGGGTTTTAGCCTTGATGCTGATCTGATCGAGCTCCACGCCGAGGAGGTCGGCAACGCGGACGCGCATATCGCCGGCAATGGGCGAGATTTTGGGAGCGGCGAGGATGAGGGTGGCGTCAATGTTCACGATGCGGTAGCTGGCGTGTTGCAGCTCTTCCAGGGCAAGGTTGAGAAAAATGGCGGAGTCGGCGTCTTTCCAGCGCGGGTCGCCGGGAGGGAAGAAGTTGCCGATGTCGCTCGCGGCCACGGCGCCGAGAAGAGCATCGGTGATGGCGTGGAGGAGCACGTCGCCGTCGGAGTGGCCGGCCAAGCCTTCGGGGTGGTCCAGCGTGAGGCCGCCGATGCGGAGCGGCACGCCGGGCTTGAAGACGTGCGAGTCATAGCCAAATCCGATGCGAGTATCCATATTCTCCGCGAGGGTCTCCGTGCTTTTTTTAGCGCGCGCGCTGGCGCAGGTAAAACTCCGCCAACTCCAAATCGCCGGGCTGGGTAATCTTCAGATTAACCTGAGAGCCGTGGACCACGGCCACCGGCAAGCCGGCGCGCTCGACCACCGAGGCTTCATCGGTGCCGATAAAGCCGTCTGCGATGGCTTCAGCGAAGGCGTGCTGGAGCAGGCCGTAGCGGAAGCCCTGCGGTGTTTGCGCCAGGACCACAAACTCTCGCGGAATGGTCGAGGTGATGAGGGCTCCGTGCGCGGTCCGCTCGACTTGTTTGATGGTATCCACCGCGGGCAGGCCGACAATGGCGGCGCCGTGCTCGGCAACCGCGTCAATGGTGCGGTCGATGGTAGCGGCGTCAATGAGCGGGCGGACCGCGTCGTGGACAAGGACAATGTCGTCGGCTTCGGCCGGCAGAGCTGCCAGCGCATGGGCGACGGACTCCTGGCGGTGATCGCCGCCTTCGACGACTTGAACGCGGCCCGCAAATCCAAACTCGGCCGCATATTCGGCGATCTGGGCCTCAACGCGCTCAATTTCAGTTTTGCGCACCGCGACGTAGATGGCTGTCACGCGCTTGACTGCGGCAAAAGCGCGCAGGGAATGGATGAGGATGGGGATGCCGCCGAGGGCAAGAAACTGCTTGGGCTGGGGTCCGGCCATCCGCGTGCCGAGCCCCGCGGCAGGAAGAATCGCAAAAACTTGCATACCGGGTGGAGTATACAACGGCGGCTTGATTTCATGCAGCCGCGGGCGGCGCGGAGCGCGGCGGGCGGTTCGCTCGGGCAGAACGGCCTTCGCCGTCTTATCATTCTCGGATGCACGCAACGCGGCCCAATTTGCTGTCTCTGGATACGACGCTGCTCCGGCCCGGCCTGCGCCTGGCCGTGGGTCTCTCAGGCGGCGCAGACTCCGTGGCCCTGTTACGGGCGCTGCACGCGCGCAGCGTGGAACTGGGCCTGGTGCTTCATGCGGCTCACCTGCACCATGGGTTGCGGGGCGCGGAGGCAGACGCCGATCTGGAGTTTGCCCGCGCACTGGCAGCGGAGCTGGGCCTGCCCTTTCACGAGGCGCGCGCCGATACCGGCGCCGAGGCTCGTGAAAACAGCGAGACGATTGAGGAGGCGGCGCGGCGGCTGCGATATGGGTGGTTCCGGCGGTTGCTGGCCTCCGGCGAAGTGGATGCGGTGGCCACAGCTCACACGCAGGACGACCAGGCAGAGACAGTTCTGGCCAAGTTTCTCCGCGGCGCATGGACGGAGGGGCTCTCCGGCATTCATCCGGTGGTGGAATTCCCGGAAGGCCGCATTCTCCGCCCGCTGCTTGAAACTACGCGGGCGGAGGTGGAGGCCTGGCTCCAGCAACTTGGCCAAATCTGGCGCGAAGACTCGACCAATCGCCATTTGACGTTTACCCGCAACCGCATCCGGCATGAGCTGTTGCCGCTGCTGGAGAGCTGGAACCCGCGCCTGCGCGAGCACCTGGCCCAGATGGCGACCCTGGCCCGCGACGAGGATGCTTGGTGGCAGGCCGAGATGGCCCGTCTGGCTCCGCAACTGCTGTTGCCGGGCCGCCCGGTGCGCGGCGGCGGCCGGGCTTTCGGGGAGGTGATCGCGCTGGATGTTACCCGGCTGGCGGCATTGGCCCCGGCCGTGCAGCGCAGGCTGCTGCGCCACGCGGCACACCAGTTGGGCGCGGCGCCCGACTACGCCGCCACCGAGGCGCTCCGCACGCTGGCCCTTACCGGACGGGCCGGCCAGAGAAGGGAACTGGCGCAGGGACTTTGCGCCGAACGAACTCAGCGCGAACTGCGCCTCTCAGCGCTGCCTGTGAGGATCGGACAGGCACCCCGGTCCGTTGAAGAAATCGCGGCCATCCCCGCGTTCAGCATCGATCTGCCGGGCGAAGTCGAGGCTCCAGTCTTCGATCTCCGGTTGCGCGTGGAGGTTTCCGCGCCCTTTCCGCTGGCCGGGCAGCAGGCCACGCTGCGCAACTGGAAGCCCGGCGACCGGGTCAGGCTGCGGTACTCAAGCGGGCCAAAAAGAGTGAAGGAAGTGCTTGAGAGAATGAAGGTTACTGGAACGAGTCGGATCCTGTGGCCGGTGCTGGAATGGGGTGGGCGCATTCTCTGGATGCAGGGAGTCGAACTGGAGCCCGAGCCGGGAATTCGCGTGGTGGCTGCGAGCCTGCGCGCCGCCGGTAGGGAGGAGGGCGCTTGAGATTCCCTGAAGAGGAATCCCCCGTCGGGGCTAACATCGGAGATGCTTGCCCGCGCAGGGCCTTCCCAAAGCTGCAACTTTGGGCCGCTTAAGCGTACAATCCTAGTTACTGCTCATTCAGGCGGGAGACCTCGTGTCCCCGGCGAGGGTCCGTGTACTTTCTGTGACTTCAAGGAACGTACAAGCGTCTAATGGATGATGGAGGCGGTGTAGGAGATCCCTTGAGTGGTTTCTTCTCCGCCGGGAAAGAGGAATCCTGGTGAATTCGACCGTTAAAACGATCATGTTCTGGGTCTTTATCCTCATTAGCCTCGTGCTTCTCTGGGGCGTGGTGCAGAAGAGCACCAGTGCGGGCAAAGACACAGAGGTTGGCTACTCCGACCTGCTGGACAAGATCGAGGCAGGCGCGGTCCAGGATGTTTCTATCCAGGGTACCGAGCTTCATGGCCACCTGAAGGGCTCAAAGGATCAGTTCCACACCACGATCCCTGCCAACACGGACTCGCTGACCAAAGACCTGCACAGCTACAAGGTTCAGTTCACGATCAAGGACCCGCAGAACAACGGGCTGCTGTTGCAGTTGCTGTTCAACGTGGGGCCGTTCATCCTGCTGGGCGCCATCTGGTTCTTCATGCTGCGGCAGATGCAGTCGGGGGGCAACAAGGCGCTCTCGTTCGGCAAGAGCCGCGCGCGCCTGCTCTCGATGCAGCAGAAGAAGGTCACGTTCAAAGACGTGGCCGGCGTGGATGAGGCGAAAGAAGAGCTGAAGGAGATCATCGAGTACCTGCGCGAGCCGCAGAAGTTCCAGAAGCTGGGCGGGCGCATCCCCAAAGGTGTCTTACTGGTTGGCCCTCCGGGAACGGGCAAGACCCTGCTGGCGCGTGCCGTGGCCGGCGAGGCGAATGTCCCGTTCTTCTCGATTTCCGGATCGGATTTTGTGGAAATGTTTGTGGGCGTGGGCGCAAGCCGCGTCCGCGACCTCTTCGAGCAGGGCAAGAAGAATGCGCCCTGCATCATCTTCATTGACGAGATTGATGCCGTGGGCCGCCATCGTGGCGCTGGCCTGGGCGGCGGCCACGACGAGCGCGAGCAGACCCTGAACCAGTTGCTCGTCGAAATGGACGGTTTTGAATCGAATGACGGCGTCATCCTGGTCGCGGCCACCAACCGGCCCGACGTGCTTGACCCCGCCCTGCTGCGTCCCGGGCGCTTTGACCGCCGCGTGGTGGTGGGCCTGCCCGATGTGCGCGGGCGCGAGGAGATTCTCCGCGTTCACGTCAAAAAGGTTCCTGTCTCCGACGACACCAACTTGAATGTGCTGGCCCGGGGAACACCTGGATTCAGCGGGGCCGACCTGGCCAACATGGTGAATGAGGCCGCGTTGAACGCCGCGCGCATGAACCGCAAACAGGTCACCATGTACGACTTCGAACTGGCCAAGGACAAGGTGCTCATGGGCGCCGAGCGCAAGTCCATGCTGCTCACCGACGAGGAGAAGCGGGTGACCGCCTATCACGAGGCGGGCCACGCCCTGGTTTCGTTCAATCGCGAGCACTCCGACCCCATTCACAAGGTGACCATTATTCCTCGCGGCATGGCTCTGGGCGTTACCATCTTCCTGCCCGGCGACCGGCACAACTACACCCGCGAGTATCTTGAAGCGAACTTGGCGATCTCCTACGGCGGACGCGTGGCGGAGGAGATATTCCTCAACCAGATGTCCACCGGCGCGGGCAGCGACATCGAAAGCGCCACCGATCTGGCCCGGCGCATGGTGTGCGAATACGGCATGAGCCGCCTTGGCCCGCTTACCTTCGGCAAGAAGGAGGAGCAGATCTTTCTGGGCCGGGAAATCGCTCAGCATCGCGACTTCTCGGAAGAGACGGCCCGGCAGATCGACCTTGAAGTGCGCCGCCTGATTGACGAGGCTTATCAATCGGCCCACGCCATTGTGGAGACCCACGCCGACGCCATGCACCGCATCGCCGCGGCTCTTCTGGAGCGTGAAACCATCGATGCCGAAGAGGTGAAGATGCTGATCGAGGGCAAGGAGTTGCCCCCGCTGCGCTCCATTCTGGCCTCACCGTCGGACACGGGCGGCAGCACCCAGCAGGTGCTCAAGCCTGAAGGCGCCCGCAGCGGCCCCAACTACCCCGAGGGCTCACCCTCACCGGCATAGCCAGCGCGGCTGACGCCGCAAGGGCTTCGCCGATATCTCCAGAACGCAGAAGGCCGCTCATCCCGAGCGGTCTTCTGCTTTTTATTGGAGCGACAGAATCAGGAACTGAACAGCGTACGCGCCGCGCGGCGTACTGAGGCTGTATGCGGTTTTGGGCGCTCTCCGTAATTGGTTGAACAGGGGGGAGTTAGGGGCGTTTTACTGGGATGCTTAAATTGCATTCTGGCGGCCATGTGTGCCGGCAGGTTATTGAAGGGGAATGAGTTAGTTCTATTTTACAGGAATACAAACGGGTTTTTGAAGTTCGTTTTGGGGTTTGCTGGGTGGATTTGGGGGCGTCTGGGCGGACATTTTGGCGGCTTGACGGCGGCGGGCCTGGGCTGCGGCGAACAGGGGACGGCCACCGGGGAAGCGGGCTCCCTTGAGGGCGTCGGGCAGGACGTGGAGCAGGAAGCGGACCATTTCGGTGACGGGCATGTCGTACTCGGTGGCGATACGGCGGGTTTGCCGGTATAGCTCGGGGCTGACGGCTACGGTGATGTTTCTTGCTGTTGGCACGGTCTTGCGCTCCTGTTCGGGGGCTGGTTTTCGGAGACGGTCTGCGCTGGGTTTGCCGTGGACCCTTCTCTGAATTCAAGTGTGCGCCTTTGGGAGGTAATTCTCGGCAAAACGGATTCGCGGGGGCCGGGGACTTGCGGGATTCGCCGACGTGCGGGTGGACGCGAGGGAAAAACGCGGAACGATGGCTTGCCGTAGGACGGAAGGTAGCGAAAGGTCGGGTTTGAGCCCGACTTTTTCATCGAAATCTGGTCGAAAATGGGGCGTTTTTGGCGCGAAATGGCGCGAAAAGCTGGCGTTTTGAGGTGGAGGGACGTAGGGACTTAGGAACACAGGGACGAGGGAGGCGCGGCTGGGTTGGGATTCTTGCTGTCCCGCCCACCGGCCGAGACTTATGGGCGAATGCGGACTCCCGCCCGCTCATCGCGATGGGACTGCGATGAACGGGGCACAGCTTTCCATGGCTTATTGTGACTCTGATGACCGGGCCACCTGCCTGTCCCACCCACCGGCCGAGACTTATGGGCGAATGCGGACTCCCGCCCGCTCATCGCGATGGGACTGCGATGAACGGGGCACAGCTTTCCATGGCTTATTGCGATTCTTATGACCGGGCCACCTGCCGAATGCGGACCTCCGCCCGCTCATCGCGATGGGACTGCGATGAACGGGGCACAGCTTTCCATGGCTTATTGTGACTCTGATGACCGGGCCACCTGCGATGGGGGCACCCGCTTTAGAAGACCCTGTACCCCACGCCGACGCTGACGCCGTAGGGAGACAGGGAGCTGGATCCCCATTGCGGCCAATACTGGTACTCGGCGTCGAAGGCGCGCAGGGTGAATTTTCTGGTCAGGCGGATGTCGGCGCCACCGCCGAAGGCCACGTCGGTAAAACGGCCGTTGGCGGTGCAGGTCCCGGTGCAGGCGCCCGGATAGGCGCCCAGGGCCATCTTTCCGTAGCCCACCAGCGCCTTGCCATAGAAGTTGGCCTTCCAGAACCGGCGAATGGGGATGCGCGGGCCAATCAGGTAGTTGTCCTGGTAGATGCCGCCGGCGGCGGTCTGGGTGGGGTTGTACTGGTTGAAGCGCAGCCAGCGAGCCTCTCCCTCGAGCTGAATCCAGCGGGTGAACTTCACATCCACGTAGGCGCCCACGCCAAACAGCCAGGAGGCGCTGGTGTTGGAAACCGGCTGGCAGAACGAAGTGGGGTAGCACGGAGAGGCAGGAGTGGTTTGGGCATGCCAGTCCCCCTGAAATTTTGGCTGGAAGAGGGAACCGATGCCGCCGGCGGTGACGGAAATCTGCCGCCGGGTTGCCGCGGGTACCACTTGCGCAAGCGCCGATGCGGCTCCGGCAGCAAGCAGAATGAGGAACAAAGCGACAGATCGTCTCATTGAATCAAGCCACTTTCAGTCCCGGGGATAGGACAATCCGTTCACGTGAAGAGTGATCGGACCCGGTTAAATGGCGCCGGCCGGGATACGCTGCATCGAGTATCCCGGCCAGAGGCGCCGATGAGAAGACTATTGCGGCGGCGGATTCGAAGTGCCCGTGATTGGCTGGGTCGCATCGGTTTGGGCCGGCTGCGTGGCGGCCGGAGCCGCTTGTTGATCGCCCGTGGGTGGCTGCGCCGATGCGGAGAGAGCAGCTTGTTGATCGCTCGCGGCCGGCTGCGCCGCCACGGGCGGAGCCGCTTGCTGATCGGCGGGGGCCGTTTGATCGCCTGCGGTCGGAACTGGGGGCGCGGGCGCTGCTGCCGCGGGCAGCTTGGAGACGTCGTAGCGGGCCAGCTTGTAGAAGAGAGGCGTGGCCTCGAACGGCATCTTGTCTCGCGCGTTCATGGGCGCGTATCGTTTGGCGTTGAGCATGTGCACCCTGTCGTCCCAGGGGTCGGTTTTGAGCCAACTGCCCAGAGGCAGGGCGGGAATCTGGGTGAGATCGTCCCAGTTCAGCTTGGGCGCGGACCGGGCCAGTTCCGCCATCCATGGGGTTCCATCGGCGCGCAGGAGCGAGTCGCCCAGTTTGGGTACGTTGAGATTCTTGAGCACTCTGCCCCGGTCCGCCAGCGCAACCCAGTACAGACCGGCAGTGGGGAGCTTGTCCTTGTACATGGAGGCCTGGAGGAACTCATAGCCTTTCTTGGCCGCTTCGCTGTTGTCGATATCCGAGTGGTACATGTTGATGCGCTGGAAGGTCGATTCGTCGGGAAACAGGAGCCGGTCGTTGAAAGCGTAGCGCGTGTCGATGTGGTGACCCATCGCGATGTGCGCCAACTCCATGGCGATCACCGAGGCGATGGACGGTTCGTCGGGCAGCGTATCGATGAGTCCCTTGCTGATCAGAATGGTGTTGCCCACGGTGGTGGCTTCAATGGTGTCGGTGAGCAGGACGCGGCAGTGCACGGGATCGGTAAACGCCAGGTTGTTGGGCACCGCCAGGTTGGTGACAATCTGGTCCAGAACCGTGGCCTCGTAGCCGCCGGGGGTGGGGGGAGCCACGAGGCCTGCCTCGACAAGGCGATCGATGACGTTGTTTTCGGCCTGGGTAATCCAGGCGCGCGTGGCCTGCAACGGCCCCACGTCCTGCGAGTCTTCGCTTCTGTCGATGGCGTCGTCTACCTTCACGCTGACGTTTTCGCTTTCACGGGTGGGCAGTTTGAGCGAATAGCCCCAGAAGTGTGTCTGGGCCTTCAGGCCCACCATCTTGTCGCCCTCGATGCGCTCCGTTTCCTCGACATAGACGGCCACGGGCAGCCAGATTCCGGGTTGCACGTTCATGCGCCAACTGTCGAAGTGGAAGTAGTAGCGGGAGTCGTCCTCCGACCGGGGAGCCGTGAATGTGCCGTTGAAGCGCACCACATTGCCGTCCTGGTCTTCAATCCAGACGCGGCCATAAAACCGGCCCATGCCGCCGACCTTGGGATGCACGTCGTAAACCCAGGTGCGCACGGAGCCCAAAAACTCGCGCCGCACGTAGCTGAACTCATAGTGCTGGGTGTCAAAGCTGGAGGGGTCGAGAAACATCATCTCGGTGAAGCCGAGCGGATTATAGGTGAACCGCGTGTCGAGCTTCAGCATTTTGGTCAGATTGGTAATGGCAGAAAAAGAGCCTTTGAAAAAGCTGTGCTTGGCCTCGGACCGGACCAGATAGGCCTTGTCGAAGAACCCTTTGCCAAAGTCGATGCGGCTGAGCATGTAGACGTCATCGATGGGGACCTGATAGAGCTTGACGTCGGGCTTGGTGTTCTGGATGTAGGTCTCGACGATGGGCGTGCGCTGCTGAATGTTCTTGATCAGCACCTTCTCGCGTCCGATGGCCTTTTCCACCAAAGCCGCCTGTTCGGGAGTGAGTTGGTGCACCTGCTCGTACTTGGGCTGCTTCTTTGCGTACGCGCAGGAAACCACCAGGCCAAGCATCAGGACGGTGAGGGGGATATTCCGAAACATCATTGCATGCTCCTAATGTGGGTACTTCTGGTCATCTTCCGGCCGCTTTCACCATCCCGGTATCCCGCGGCTGAGTACAGCTTTTGTTCCTGGGTTCAGTCTTGATGCTACGCCAATTGAAAGCTGATGGTGATGTTGGTGGTCAAATCGACCGGCTGGCCGTTTCGGGTGGCTGGACGGAAGCGAATCTGCTGGGCGACCCGGCGCGCCTCTTCGTCCAGGCCGTGCCCGAGGCCGTGTACGACACTCTGGACCACAACCCGGCCGACTGCGGTGAATGTAACCCGCAGGATAACATCACCCTGTACCTTCAACTGCCTGGCCTCCGGCGTGTATTCCACAGAGGGCTTTGAAAGTACCTCGAGGTCGGTCGAGGTAGGCCCGGCGGTCACTCTTGGCACCGCAGCGACAGCGGTGACGCCGGGAATGCCCGCGGAAGCCACCTTGCCCTGGTTGCCCCCAACGGAGGAGTTGTAGGCGCCCGGAATGCCCGCGGCGGCCACTTTGCCCACCACGCCGGCGTTGGAGCCGGCCTTGATTCCGTTGCCGATTCCGGTTGAACCCACGACACCGTGAGGCGCAATGGCCGCGCCCTGGTTGCCGCCGTAGGGGTTGCCGATCGCCGCAATCGTGGCGGGCCGGGTCGCGTTGGGATTGGGAGTTACGCCAAAGGTCTGTCCGAAATGGACGGGCGCGGTGGAAACGTGGGTTTGTGGCACCTGCGCCGGCATGGCTGCCGTGAGCGCGGCTTTGGGTTGGGGCGCCTCGACAACGGCCAGCTTAGATGCTTTAAAGGCCGGCATATTCAGCTTGGCATCCATTTCAATGGGCTTCAGGTCCGGTTTGGGCTCGGGCTTTTGCACATGGATCTTGGGCGCTTCATACTTCACATCCGGCACTTTGACGGGCTCGGGCAGCTTGGGCGGGTCAGGCAGCTTGGGCTTTGGCGCCTCCTTGACTTCAGGCGGCGGCTTGGTGGGAACGATCAAAACCGTCTGCTCGTACTGGTGTTGTTCGATGGCATGCTTGGCGGTTGCCCCGATATAGAGGAGCAGAGCGAGGATCGCCCCGTTCACCACACTACTGATGAAGAGCGAGCCGCTTCTGCCTTCGGGTTCGGGGAGCAATCCGAGCGTGAGTCGATCAGGGTTGCGATTCACCGGCATGCTATCCATCCTCGCTTGTGGGAAGTCGACACTGGGGAGCGTCCTGCCTCGAGAGCCGGCGTTTGCATCGGAAGCAGACTCCACGGCATGACCCTGTCTGGAATTTCCGATTCTCCATGGGGAACTGGCCCGGCCGTGACGCAGGACTTCAGTATCCAAAATAACGTGAATCGACCCCGATCCACGGGGGGCGTGTTTTCCATCTTCGAAGCAGCGCCAGGGTGGCCGGCCCTGCCAACGGGCTTGAGCCGGCACTTTCCGTACATGGGCCCGAAGGGGGCAAAGGCCGTGGTTTCGTTCATCTTGCTTGCGCATGCCTCCGGGAAATCCACACTTCCGCCACCAGAACCTGGTTGCTGTTATCAGCACGACTCGCTTCGTTTGCAGCCGATGCCCTGGGGGGTCCGAAGCGCTTCGTTCGTCTACCAGGACATCAAAAGAGAGAACCTGGATCTCCTGGGCCAGCGCCAGGGTATCTCACGCCCCACACCAATACTGAGCCGCATGGACCAAGGGGTCTGCGGTGCGATCATCTGGAATACAATACAACATACGGCGAGTGGTGTTGTCGACGGTCAATAAGGCAGCAGAAGAGTCGCCGTTCCAACTTTGCCAACGGCTTTATCCTCAAGTTTAGACCAAGGTTCGGAAGAAAGGTTTCTTTTCTGTGAAAGTGCTGGTTACCGGCGGTGCGGGTTACATTGGCGGAACGGTGGCTGGATTACTGGCCAGCAAGGGCCATGAGGCCGTTGCGTTTGACAATCTGAGCCACAGCCGGCGCGACCTGCTGCCGCAGGGGGTCGAGTTTGTGGAAGGGGAACTGTCCGACCGGGCAGGGATTGAAAGTCTTTTTATCAGGGCAAAAAAGCAGGGTCGTCCATTTGATGGCGTACTCCACTTTGCCGCCCTGATCGAGGCGGGCGAGTCGATGGTTCATCCGGAGACCTTCTTCCGGAATAACACTGCCTCGACGCTCTCCCTGCTGGAGGCGATCCTGGCGCATGGACCGCGCCGCCTTGTCTTCTCTTCCACCGCGGCCGTATACGGAGAGCCGGAAACGGTTCCCATCAAGGAAGATGCACCGCTGCTGCCGACAAACGCCTATGGAGAGTCCAAACTGCTGGTCGAGCATATGCTTGGCTGGCTCAACCGCATTCACGGTCTCCGCTATGCTTCGCTTCGGTATTTCAACGTGGCCGGAGCTCCGGAAGGGCCGGGCGGGGTGACGCGCGGCGAGGCGCATGAGCCGGAGTCGCACCTGATCCCGCTGGTGCTCGATGTGGCGCTTGGCCGCCGCAAGTCGATCCGCATCTACGGCGAGGATTACCCCACGCCGGACGGGACGTGCATCCGGGACTATATTCACGTTTCCGACCTGGCCGACGCGCACCTGCTGGCTCTCGACACACTGGAGACGCAGGAGAAGCTGATCTTCAACCTGGGCAACGGGCAGGGCTTCAGCGTGCGGCAGGTGATTGAATCGGCCCGCCACGTGACCGGCCACCCGATTCCGGTCGAAATCCATCCCCGGCGGGCGGGCGACCCTGCGGTGCTGGTGGCGAGTTCAAAGAAGGCGATGCGCGAACTGGGCTGGACACCGCACTACACCAAACTCGACGACATTATTCGCACCGCGTGGCTTTGGCACCAGAAGCGTTATGCGTAACAGGCCAGGTGGCTGAGGCGCTAGGCGCAAGCGCGGGTTCGGCAATCAGGGTTTACAGCAGTCGTGGCGCAGGAGGGGGGCGAAGTTCTCTTCCATGTACCACGAGAGCGCGAAGAGAATCGCCATGCCTGCCAGCGCCAGGAAAAAGAGGCGCACGGGCAGGGAAGCGAGCAGGCTCTGGCCCGATTGAGGGCTGGTTCGCGAAGGCCAGATGAAGAGAATCCCGCTGGAAAAGCAGACGCAGGCGGCGAATGCGACGTCAAGCAGAGCCTTTACCAGACGCTCCTTCCAACTGGTTCCGGGCACGAAGAAAGCGCTCATGAGGACCGGATAGAGCGACAGAACGCTGAGGAAGAAAGACAGCGCTCTGGCGAGTTCAAGAAGCATTCGCAGGCTCCGTTCCCGAGGCCGGGGAAGTCTGCCCAGACGCACGGGAAGCTCGTACCCAACGGTCCAACCGCAATCTCATTTTATCCTTGCGTTGATTCCCCCGGGCAGATTGCCGCAGCTCTGCGCGGGTTGACTCCTCAGTGTGCATCGGATGCGCAGACCATCGACAGTTGTGCTCTTCAGCCGGGCCACTTGCCGAGTGTGTGTCTGCCTCGATAGAGTGTCTCCCACAGGACTCTGTGCGGGCGCATCTGCCGAGGCGCTCCGTGAACTGGTTTAATCCTTCTTCCCCAAAAGGACGTTTGCATGTCTTCCTTGCCCGTTCCCGCCCCAACGCACCTTGACATCGACTCGACTTTACGCGAGAACCGCGTCTTTCCGCCGTCGCCGGAATTCAGTGAAAAGGCCCACATCAAGAGCCTGGAGCAGTACGAAACGCTCTACAAGCAGTCGATCGACGATCCGGAGAGTTTCTGGGCGGGCGTGGCCAGGGAGTTGCACTGGTTCAAGCCGTGGGACAAGGTGCTGGAGTGGGACCTGCCCTGCGCCAAGTGGTTTGTGGGCGGCAAGATGAACCTGAGCTACAACTGCCTGGACCGGCACGTCGCGGGAGCGCGGCGCGACAAAATAGCCATCGTCTGGGAGGGAGAGCCGGGCGAGGTGCGCAGGCTGACTTATGCCGAGCTGCACCTGGAAGTGCAGAAGTTTGCCAATGCGCTGAAGACGCTGGGCATCAAGAAGGGCGACCGGGTGGCCGTTTACATGGGCATGACGCCGGAGCTGGCGATCGCGCTGCTGGCGTGCGCGCGGATTGGGGCGGTGCATTCGGTGATCTTTGGCGGATTTGCGGCCAACGCGATTGCCGATCGGGTCAACGACTCGTCGTGCGTGGCGATTCTCACCCAGGACTCGAGCTACCGGCGCGGCAACGAGATCCAACTCAAGCGCACAGTGGACGAGGCGATGGCGGCCTGCCCGACGGTGCGGCATGTGGTGGTGTACCGGCGGACCGGGTCGCCGGTGACCATGATTTCGGGGCGCGATTGGTGGTGGCACGACCTGGTCGAGAACGCGCCGACCGAGTGCCCGGCCGCGCAACTGGATTCCGAAGATCCGCTCTACATTCTGTACACCTCCGGCACCACCGGCAAGCCGAAGGGGCTGGTACACACGACGGGCGGCTACGCGGTGCAGACTTACCTGACGTCGAAGTATGTTTTTGACCTGCGCGACGAAGACATTTACTGGTGCACGGCCGATATCGGCTGGGTCACCGGGCACTCGTATGTGGTGTATGGGCCGCTGCAGAACGGCGCCACGGTGCTGATGTATGAGGGCGCGCCGAACTTCCCGGATTTCTCGCGATTCTGGAAGATCGTCGAAGACCACAAGGTGACGATTTTCTATACGGCGCCGACGGCGATCCGCGCGTTTATCAAGTGGGGCGACGAGTTTGTCGAAAAGCACGATCTCAGTTCCCTGCGGCTGCTGGGCACAGTGGGCGAGCCCATCAATCCGGAAGCGTGGATGTGGTACCGGGAGAAGATTGGCGGCAACCGGTGCCCGATTGTGGATACGTGGTGGCAGACGGAGACGGGGGCCATCATGATTGCGCCGATTCCGGGAGCGGTAGCGGCCAAGCCGGGGTCGGCGACGCGGCCGTTCTTCGGGATTCTGCCGGAGGTGGTGACCAAGGAGGGCAATCCGGTGGCTGCCGGGAATGGCGGCCTGCTGGTGATTCGCAAGCCGTGGCCGTCGATGGCGCGGACGGTGTACGGCGACCCGGAGCGGTACCAGAAGACCTATTGGAGCGACATTCCGGGCAGCTACTTTACCGGCGACGGCGCGCGCCAGGATGCGGACGGCTACTTCTGGCTGATGGGCCGCGTGGACGACGTGATCAACGTGAGCGGACATCGGCTGGGCACCATGGAAGTGGAGTCGGCGCTGGTGGCGCACGCGAAGGTTGCCGAGGCCGCGGTGGTGGGCCGGCCGGACGAGCTGAAAGGGCAGGCGATCTCAGCGTTTGTGACGCTGGAGAGCGGCAACGAGCCGAGCGAAGCGCTGAAGGACGAGCTGCGGAAGTGGGTTTCCAAAGAGATCGGTTCGCTGGCGCGGCCGGACGACATCCGGTTTACAGAAGCCCTGCCCAAGACCCGCAGCGGCAAAATCATGCGGCGGCTGCTCAGGGAACTGGCCAGCCACGGGGAGATCAAGGGCGATACGACGACGCTGGAGGACTTTACAGTGATCGCCAAGCTGCGGGAGGCGGAAGAGGGCTAGGGAGCAGGCCAGTCAGCGAGTGAATGCGGAATCCCAGATCTCGAAAGCGAGACGTGGGGCACCCGCAAGCTGGGTTGACTGCGGCCTCGCTTGCTCCTACACTCAGCGATATGGAAGTGCAACTCAGTGTCGAGCAGGCAGCGCAACTCTCCCAGATAGCCGATCAGACCGGCAGGAGCGCAGATGAGCTTGCGCGTGAGGCGGTGGATCGCTATCTGACGGAAGAGGGGCGCTTTCATGCAGGGGTTCAAGCGGGGCTTGACGCGGCTGCCCGTGGCGACTTCGTCCCGACGTCAGAAGTCTGGGCAAAAGTGGAGCGCGCGTTGAAAGCCTGAGGACGTTCGAGGTCCTAGCCAATGCAAGTACAATGGACGACCCCTGCCGCGCAGGATCTTGAGGAAATAGCCCTTTATATCCAGAGAGATAGTGAATCCGCAGCCGAGGCTGTGGCAAAGACTCTGTTCGACGCCGCCAACTCTCTTGACCTATTCCCCGCCAAGGGCCGGTTGGGGAGAATCCCGGGTACCCGGGAGCTTGTGATCCCCGGTTTGCCCTACATTGTCGTCTATTGGGTGAGACGGACGACGATCCAAATCCTCCACATCTATCATGGCGCGCGGAACTGGCCGGCAAAGCAATGAACCAGTCAAACGCGCGGTTCGGTGGGGTGGAAGAGGGCTAAGAAACCTCAAGCGGAGGGAGCGATGCGGCGATTGCGTTATGGCGTGGCGATGAGCCTGGATGGGTTTATTGCCGGACCGAAGGGTGAATACGACTGGATCGTCTCCGATCCGGAGATCGATTTTGCGGCGATCTTTGCGCGGTTCGACACGCTGCTGATGGGGCGCAAGACCTTCGAGGTTGCCTGGAAGCGGGCGGCGGATTGGCCTGACCTGGGTCACCGCTGGATCGTGGCTTCACGGACGCTGAAGCCTGAGGATTATCCCAGAATCACAATTCTGAACGCCGACGTTGCGCAATCGGTGAACGCCTTGAAGGCTGAACCGGGCAAGGACATCTGGCTGATGGGCGGCGGCGAGATCTTCCGCTTCCTGCTCGATGCCGGTCTGGTGGATGCCGTGGACCTGATGGTGATGCCCGTCATGCTGGCGAGTGGGACTCCGTTGCTCAAGGAAGGGCAGCGACGGAAGCTGCACCTTGAATCGAGCACGGCATTGCCCAGCGGCATTCTGAAGCTTTCTTACTCGATTCTGCCGGCCACGTAGAGCAGAGACCCTTCGCCTCTAGCTGGCGACGAGGGCTGGGCGCTTGCGGGGAGTGAGCAAGGGCTTTACCTGGGCGAAGGCTTCGTCGACGCTGAGACCGTACTTGGCGCGAAGGTCGTCGATCTTGCCGTGCTCGATGAACTTGTCGGGCCAGCCGATGCGGACGACGGGGACAGAGCTGCCGATCTCCTGGAGCGCTTCAATCACAGCCGAGCCGAATCCGCCCATTTTGACGTGATCTTCGAAGGTGACGAAGGCAGAGACGCGGCGGGCGTAGGTCTCGATCGTTGCGCGGTCGAGGGGTTTGACGAAGCGGGGATTGATGACGGCGGCGGAGTAGCCTTCCAGCTCGATGCGGGACGCGAGCTCGCGGGCCATGGTGATGAGGGGGCCGAGGCCGAGGATGGCGACGTCGGAGCCGTCTTTGAGCACCTCGGCTTTGCCCAGTGGAATGGCTTGCGGCTCAGGTTTGCGGGCTACGCCGGTTACGGCGCCGCGGGGATAGCGGATGGCGCTGGGTCCGGGCAGATCGAACGCGGTCTTCATCATGTCGGCCAGTTCGTCTTCGTCCTTGGGGGCCATCAGGACCATGCCGGGAATGCCGCGCAGGTAGGCGATGTCGAAGAGGCCGTGGTGCGTGGGGCCGTCGTCGCCGGACAGACCGGCGCGGTCCATGCAGAAGAGAACCGGAAGCTTTTGCAGGGCCACGTCATGGACGATGGGGTCAAAGGCGCGCTGCAAAAAGGTGGAGTAGATGGCGCAGACCGGGCGGAACCCGCGCGTGGCCATGCCAGCGGCAAAGACGACCGCGTGTTCCTCGGCGATGCCGACGTCGAAGTAGCGCTTGGGGTGGTGGGGGCGGAAGAGGTCGAGGCCGGTGCCGTTGGGCATGGCGGCGGTAATGGCTACGATGCGCTCGTCTTTGTTGGCCAGGTCGACCAGGGTGTTGGCAAAGACTTCGGCGTAGGTGGGCTTGCCGGGCGCCTCGGTCATGCCGGTGTCGGGATCGTAGGGTCCGAGGCCGTGAAATTTCTTCTGCTTGTCGAGCGCGGGCTGGAAGCCGCGTCCCTTCTGGGTGAGCACGTGGAGCAGGACGGGGCGGTTGACGGTCTTGAGGAACTTGAAGGTCTCGATCAGGAGCGGCAGATTGTGACCGTCAATGGGGCCAAAGTACTGGAGGCCGAACTCCTCAAAGAGGATGGAGGGCCAGAGCATGCTCTTGGCGGCCTCTTCGGCGCGGTGGGCCAATTCCACGGCGGTCTTGCCGCCGAGCTTTTCCACGATGCGCTTGGCGGAGTCGTGGAGCCGGTTGTAATGCTCGTTGGTGACGATGCGGTGGAAGTAGCCGGCGATGGCGCCCACGTTGCGGTCAATGGACCACTCATTGTCGTTGAGCACAATGATCATCCGCTTGGTTTGCTCGGCGATGTTGTTGAGCGCCTCGAAGGAGATGCCGTTGGTGAAAGCTCCGTCGCCGGCCACGGCGATCACATTCTCCGAGCCGCCGGCCAGGTCGCGGGCCACGGCCATGCCTAACGCAGCAGAAAGCGCGGTGCCGGCGTGTCCTGCGCCGTAGCAATCGTGCTCGCTCTCGGTGCGCAGCATGAAGCCGTTGAGGCCGCCCGGCTGGCGAATGGTTTCCATGCGGTCCAGGCGTCCGGTGAGGATTTTGTGGATGTAAGCCTGGTGGCTGACGTCAAAGACCAGCCTGTCTTGCGGGGTGTTGAAGACGGTATGCAATGCCAGGGTCAGCTCGACCACGCCCAGGTTTGGTCCCAGGTGGCCGCCGGTCCTGGAGAGCGTGAGAATGAGGAATTCGCGAATCTCTTCTGCCAGTTCGACCAGTTGCGCAGGGTTGAGGCGCTTGAGGTCGGCGGGCGAATGGATGGACTCCAGCAGTGTTCCCATGAGCATCCTTCTCCCGGAAAAACGCCGGGCGTCCAAGAAAAAAGCCCCCAATTGCCGGGGGGTGTGCGGACCAGCTTTGCCTATGGATAGTATACCGCCGTGGCAGATTGGGGCCGGTCAGGATTAGACGGAGGCCGGCGCGGTCCGCACCTGGCTCCGGCATCTGGCTTGTCTTTTTTTCGATTACTGGGTATATTACCGGGTATGGTCTGGGGGCGGTCATGGGCAGCACATCTCAAACCCGGGCACTGAGGAACTACCGCAAACGCCTCAAGGAGCGCGGAATGGCCCGGTTTGAGGTCCTGGGGCTCTCGACGGACCGCGAACTGATCCGTTCGCTGGCCCGCAGGCTGGCCGAGAACAGCCCGGAGGCCACGGAGATTCGCGCCTCCATGCGACAGGTTTCCAAGCAGCCGCTCAAGAAGGGCGGCATCCTCGCCGCGCTGCGCAGTTCGCCTTTGGTCGGAGCCGATCTCAACCTTGCCCGGCCACGGATCGATGGCCGCAAGGTTGAGCTGTGACTCGCTATTTGCTCGACACCAACATCATCAGCAACGTGACCAAGCCTGCGCCGTCAGCGTCGCTCCTCGCCTGGATGTCGGAGCAGGCCGACGAGAATCTGTTCATCGCCTCACTGACCGTCGCGGAAATCTGGTTTGGGGTGCTGGAAAAGCCGGCGGGAAGGAAGCGCGCTCAGTTGGAGAGTTGGTTTGCGGGGCCGGAAGGGCCGCATGCGTTGTTTGCAGGGCGCGTTCTCCCCTTCGACGAGAAGGCGGGGCTGATCTGGGCGCGGTTGATGGCCGAGGGCGCGAGAGCGGGACGGCCCCGCAGCGCGCTGGACACGATCCTCGCCGCCGTCGCTGAAGCCAACGACTGCATCGTGGTCACCGACAACGAAAGGGATTTTGCAGGACTCCAATTCATCAATCCCATGCGGCCCGAGAAGTGAGCGAGAATCGTACTCCCAGGTTTCAAAAGCGAGACCTGGGGCGCCCAGCAGTTGTGCTGCTCACCGATCGCTGAGGCGCCTGCTCCGGACAACTTGCCCGCCAAGCCCAGGCTCCAACCTAAAACATAGAGAGCGGAACTCAACCAAGTTGCGATCTCAGCTTTCAATTTATTTCCATCTCGAACTGCATCTGCGTCAGAGAGGACAAACTTTGTGACGGCTTCAAGGTCCCCCTCCGCTTCTGTCGCCATCGTTGTAGGATGGGCAAATAGGTTTTCGAGCAGCTCAGGAGGGCTGGAATCATGGCAGGGACGGGGTCTGGAATTTGGAAGGCGATCCTTTGCGGGGTGGTGGCAACGGGGGCGATGACCGCGCCCAGGATGGCTTGGGCGCAGCTTGCGTTTCCCGATGCGAATGCCCCGGCCGCTCCCAACCCGTTGACCGACCCAACGGTGAAGCCGGGGAAGATGCTGCTGTTCGACCTGGAGGCGCGCTTTGCCAAGGATGTGCTGGCGCGCGGCGGCGCGGGCTTTGCCGACTGGTTTGCCGAGGACGGGGTGGCGCTGGGCAATGGCGTGGCGCCGCTGGTGGGCCGGGTGGCGATCATCAAGTCGGCAAAGTGGTCTGCGCAGGCTTATCAGCTCAGTTGGACACCGACGGATGCGGCGATGGGGCCTTCAGGGGATATTGGCTACACGTGGGGACACTTTGAGGGACGCAGCAAGGACGCCAATGGGTACCCGGTGACCACCAGCGGCCGCTACATCACCATCTGGCGGAGGCAGGCGGACGGAAACTGGAAGGTGGTGCTGGACGCGGGGGCAAATGAGCCTGCGGACGCCGGCGACTGCTGCAAACTGCCCGCCGCAAACTGAGAAAAATGAGATGGCTGCCTTTGACCTGACCAGAGGGCGGAGCGTTGTTGCGCATGCGCTGGGTCGGAGTGGGCCGGTGTTGACGGGATACGTGACTTTGGTAATCTACCCTCTAAAACTTTTGCGCACAAAGACTGGTCACTTCAGTTGTAAATGGAGAGGCTGAAATTTCCCCCGTTTGTGTCAGAGCCAACGGCAGCGTTTTACCGGATACTGACACTCGGGTGACTGTGTCTATGTTCGCAGTTGAAGGCCAACCGTTTGGGGTAGACCGAAGCATGGCATCGCGGTCAGAATTCGACATTTTCGATCGCAATCCAGACCCCGCGCTGGACGAGTTGACGGGGCTCGCCGCCGTGTTGGGCGGCGCGGACTTCGCCTACATTGGCTGGATGGATTTCAACCGTCTTTGGTTCAAGTCCAGACATGGATTTGAGGCCACGGAGCAGCCGCGCGCCACGACCGCCTGCCAGTGGCTGCTGGAGTCGGGACAACCCCTGCTGATCGGGGATGCGGGACAGGATCCGCGGTTTCCTCCGGAAGGAGTCGAGTTGGCGGGCGTGTCGTACTGCCGCTCGTATGCGGGAACTCCGTTGATCTCCGGCGCGCAACAGATCGTGGGCACGCTGGCAATCCTGTCGCGGGAACCAAACCAGTTCAGCGAAGAGCACCTTGCACTTTTAGAGATTGTGGGCCGGCAGGCGACGACGCGGCTGGAGCTTTACAACCGCATGCGCGCCCAGGAGCAGGCGCTGCGAGCGCGGCAGCGGACGGAGCGGGCGCTGGCGATTGAACGATGCTTTGTGGCCGCGACGCTGGATTCGATTCCGGCTCTGGTGGCCGTGTTGGATACGGCGGGCCGGATGGTGCGGCTGAACCTCTCGTGCGCGCAATTGACGGGACTCTCTCTGGCCGACGCCGTAGGCCGTCCATTTGTGGATCAAGTCCTGGAGGCCGAGGACAGGCCCTGGGCAGCGGGCAAGCTGCGCGAGGCAGCGGCCGGCCAGGTTTCAGGTCCCCACGAGACTGCGTGGCGGGTTGCCGGCAGCAGTTCCGATCCGGGGATGCCTCACCTGACGCGCCGCATCAGTTGGACGCTCCGCCCGTTGAAGGGACCCAACGACGAGATTCAGTACCTGATTGTGAGCGGTCAGGACGTGACCGACCAGCGGCAGGTAGAGATGGCGCTGCTGTCAAGCGAAGCGCGCTACCGGGAAGTGGTGGAAGGCAGCCTGGGCTTTGTGTTTACCTGCTCGATGGAAGGCCGGCTGACGTCGTTGAATGCGTTTACCGCGGAGACGCTCGGCTATCGCGTGGAGGACCTCACCGGGCGCTCCGTCACCGATCTTCTGGATGGACCCGGAGTGACCGCGTTCCATGATTGCCTGCGCGCGCTGACGACCGGGGACGAGTGGCAAGGCGCCTTGCCTCTGCGGCGCAGCGACGGTGTTTATCGCCGCATCGCCTTCCGCAGCCGCCGCATGGAACTGCCCGGCGAGCGGCCCTTCATTCTGAACCACGGCATCGATGTGACCGAGCAGCACGAGGCCGAGGAGGCGCTTCATCTGGCGACGCGGCAGCGCGAGCTGATCCTCGAGTCAGTGGGCGACGGCATTTACGGCATCGATCTGGAAGGCCGGGTGACCTTCATCAACCAGGCAGCGGCGCGTGCCCTTGGCTATACCCCCGACCAGTTGACCGGGCGCGATGTGCACGAACTGATTCACCACAGCCATGCCGACGGCACACCCTACTCCAAGGCCACCAGTCCGATTTTGCAGGCGATGCGCCGGCGGGAGACCATCCGCATGCGCGACGAGGTTTTTTGGCGGCAGGACGGTACGGCGATTCCGGTGGAGTACAGCGCCAGCCCGCTCATTCAAGATGGGCAGATCTCGGGCATGGTGGTTGCGTTCCAGGATGTGTCAGAACGACGGCGCCTGGAAAAGATGAAGGACGAGTTTATTTCCACGGTGAGCCATGAGCTGCGCACGCCGTTGACCTCGCTGCGCGCTTCGCTGGGATTGATTTCTTCGGGTTCGCTGGACAAACGCCCGGAAAAGCAGCGGCAGATGATCGAGATGGCGATTGGGAACGCCGACCGGCTGGTGCGGCTGGTGAACGACATTCTGGACTTCGACAGCGTGGAGCGCGGACGGCTGCCGCTGCATCGCGAGCCGGTGGAGGCTGTGGACCTGTTGCGCCGAGCGGCGGATGTGGCCCACAACGCGGCAGCCCAGGCGCATATTGGCTTCCGCATCGACGCGCAGCCGGCGGCGGTGCTTGCCGACCAGGAGCGCATCCTGCAAGTGCTCAACGAGCTGGTGTCCAACGCGATCAAGTTTTCGCCGCCGGAGACGGTGATTCGGCTGGCGGCGCAACCGGCGCCAACGGGCGAGGTTTGCTTCATCGTCGAGGACCAGGGACGCGGCATCGCGCCGGACAAGCTGGAGCGAATTTTCGACCGTTTCCAGCAGGGAGATGCATCGGACTCGCGCGCGCTGGGCGGCACTGGGCTGGGTTTGGCTCTCTGCCGCAGCATCGTGGAGCAGCATCAGGGGCGCATCTGGGTTGAAAGCACGATCGGCAAGGGGAGCCGTTTCCTGTTCACGCTGCCCGCGGCTGCGCCGGTGGTCAACATCCGCTAAAGCGGAACCAGGGTTACTGTGTCCTTTTCAGTTGCGTGCGAGGTCGCCGCTCCCTGATGGTCGCGTCGACTTGTGGTCCATGGCTTCGGGATAAAGCATCTCTGGTTCCGCAATAGGGAAGTGCGAACCCGTTCTTCAAAATTGGGCAATGGGGCAGGTTTTTACGGAATGCGGGCGGCGAGTTGAGCTGCGAGGGCAACCGCCTGGCCGGGATCCGGCAGGTTTGCGTAGCCGCCGAGATATTTTCCCTTGCGGAAGAAACACAGGCCACCCAGATATTGCGCTTTGACCTGGAAGGCCTCGTCGGCGACCTTGGCGTCGGTGGCGCCGTCAAAGCGCGCGCGGAGTTTCTTCAATACGTCCGAGGCAGCCTCCGGCGAAACCTCCAGCACAATGAATGCCTGGCCCTGCTTGTATTTGGCGACATAGCCGCGCTGGAGCAAGCGGAGGCCGAGGACGCTCTCGGGCGTGAGGCCGGCGGAGACGAGTTCCTGCGCGGGAAACCAAGCGAGAGTTTCCGGGGGCGAAGTGCGGCCTTCGAGGCGTTGGGCGATGCCGTCGACGAATGGCTTGAGGGCGGCGGTTTCATCGGTGTCTGGGCTGGCGGCGATGACGACGAGCTCGACGTAGTAGTTGCCCTTGGCGAAGCTGGCGCTCTGCTTTTGGATTTGCCCGCCCATGCCGATGGGGGCGATGTGCAGGTTGGGATCGCGGTTGGCGGTGAAGATGCCGTAGGCCGCGTCGGCATCCGTCATCTCGGAGATGTCGATGGTCAGCGTGTCAGCGCCGCGCTTGCAGTCGATCCCTTTCATGTCCGTGAAGCCGAAGGCGAGGTAGCCTTCGGCTCCGCCGTCTTTGTAGTCGAAGAGATTGTCGGCGGCATAACTGCGTTTTGTGCCGGAGGGTTCCCATCCTGGAGCAAAGGCGCAGGTGAGGGCGCCCTGGGCGCGCGCCGTCGCGGCGGCAGCCAGAAGGGCCAACAGGAAGCAGGCGGTCTTCATGCAAACAGCTCCTGGGCGCGAGCCATCCGCTCCGGCACATGGACGCCGTGCGGGCATAGGACGGTGCATTCGGCGCAATCGCCGCAGCGGACGGCGCGATGCGCGGCGGGAAGCTCCTGGAATCTCTCCCGCGCGAGGGCGAACTGGCGATAGCCGTCGGCGTAGGTGAGGATGCGCAGGACGTCGGCAACGGGAAGGCCCTGTTGGCAAGCGCCATCGCACTGGCCGCACATGCGGCAGTAGAGGGGCTTGATGGCTTCAAGATGCGCGGCAAGCACGTTTTCGTCGCCGGGCGTGAAGGGATGGGCCATAGCCTGGAGATTCTCGTCGAGCTGATCCATGTCGGTCATGCCGGGAATGGTGGTGGCGATGTGGGGTTTTTGCAGAACCCACTTGAGCGCGGCCAGCATGGCGCCGCTCCGCTTCAGCTTGGAATAGAGCGGGTCGCTGGGCTTGACGTCCTTGAATCCGCCGGCCATGACTTTCATGGCGACGACGCCGATACCGGCCTTGGAAGCCGCGGCAATCGCCTGATCCATGCTGGCGTCCATGGAGAAGTTGCAGACCGTGAGGGCCACGTCGAAGACGCCCTTCTGCGCCATCCAGGGCAACAAAAGCTGAGGCGCGTGGGTGCTGACGCCGGCAAAGCGGATTTTGCCTTGCTTTTTGGCGAGCTGCTGCACCTCGATCATCTCGTCGGTCACGTCGGCGATTTTGTCTTTGGAATGGAGATACCAGATGTCGAGGTAGTCGGTTTTGAGTTCGCGGAGGCTGGTATCGAGCTGGTCGAGGAGGCCGGCGCGGTTGGATGCTTCAGTCTTGCTGGAGAGGACGATCTGCTTGCGCTTGGAGCCGAGGGCTGTGCCGACCATGCGCTCGTTGTTGCCGTGCTGATAGCTGCGGGCGGTGTCGAAGTAGTTGATACCGATGTCGGCGGCGCGCTCAACGACGCTGGGGTCGGAGGTAATCATGCAGCCGAATCCGACGGTGGTGACCTTGAGGCCGGTGCGGCCGAGGATGCGGTAATCGAGCTTGACGGGGGCGTTGGCCGCGGCCTCGAGGGGTTCTTCAGCGGGCTTGAAGGATGCGAGGCTGGTGTTGGCGAAGCCCATGCGGGAGGTGGCTCCGGCGACGGGCAGCATGAGCCCGGCGGATAAGAAAGCGCGGCGCGATGTGTTTTTCGATTTCATGAATGCACCTCAATGAACTGGATACAGCTTGTTGAATTCCGAAGGGGTATGGTGATGGCGAGTGTGGTGTCCCCGAAGCTCACATCAGAAATACGGAAAGGCAAAAGCAGATTCTTCGCTCACCACCCCCAAACTGAAACGCGTTTGGGGCCCCTTTCACTCAGAATGACAGCGGCAATTATGTCGGGAATATCGGAGGCAGGACACTAGATGGTTCATGCGAATAACTCCTGGGCGCGGGCCATGCGGTCGGAGACGCGAACGCCGTGGGGGCATTGGACCGTGCAATCGGCACAGTCGCCGCAGCGGACGGATCGGTTTTCGACGGAAAGGGCAAGGAACTTTTCTCGACCTTCAGAGAACTGGCCGTAGCCGTCGGCGTAAGTGAGATAGCGGAGGACATCGGCTACGGGAAGGCCCTTTTGGCAGGCGCCCGCGCACTGGCCGCACATGCGGCAATAGAGCGGGCGGATCCGGTCAAGGTGCTGGGCGAGCAACTGTTCGTCGGCGGGCGCGAAGGGCTCGGCCATGGCCTTCATGTTCTCTTCCAACTGGTCCATGTCCATCATGCTGGGGATGCAGGTGGCGATCGCGGGCTTTTGGACAACCCATTTGAGCGCGGCCAGCATGGCGCCCTCCTGGGCAAGCTTGCGCACTACGGGGCTTCCGGGCTTCAGAGCGCGCGGGCCGCCTGCCATGGCCTTCATGCCCACGACGCCCATGCCGGCTTTGACGGCGATGTCGATGGTGGGATCGAGGGTTGTGCCCATGGTGAAGTTGTAGCCCGTGAGGACGACGTCGAAGACGCCCTTCTGCACCATGAAGGGGATGAGCTGCTGCTGGCCGGTGTGGGTGCTGATGCCGGTGAAGCGGGTCTTGCCTTGCTTTTTGGCGATCTGCTGGGCTTCGATGCGATCATCGTGCACGGTGGCGGGGCTTTCCTCGCCATGCATGAACCAGATGTCAACGTAGTCGGTGTTTAGCTCGCGCAGGCTGGTGTCGAGATCCTTGAGCATGGTTTCCTTGTCGCGTGCGCCGGTTTTGGTGGCGAGAACGACCTGCTTGCGCTTGGCGCCGAGGGCTGCGCCGACCATGCGTTCGCTGTTGCCGTGAAGATATCCGCGGGCGGTGTCAAAGAAGTTGATGCCGATGTCGGCGGCGCGCTCAATCACGCTGGGGTCCAGCGTGAATCCACAGCCGAAGCCGAGGGTGGTGACCTTGAGCCCGGTGCGGCCAAGGGTTCGGTAGCGGAGCGGGGCGGAGGAGCCGGTTTCTTGAAGGGATTCCGGAGAAGGCTGGCGCGGCGCGGCACTGGAGCGGGCGAAGGCGGCGGGAAGCGGCAAACCGGCAGCGAGGCCGGCAGCGAGGCCGGCTGACAGGAAGTTGCGTCGCGAGGCATTTTCCGGATTCATGGAGGCACCTCAGTTTTTGGACCAATCATGATATATCAGGAAAAACTCCCATGATCAGTGCGCGGAGACACGGGGCAGGAGAAGGGTTTTACCTTCTGTCGTTTACCGCGCCATCTTTATGAAGTTGCCGGCTGTACCGTGAGACAATTCCCTCGGCGGCCTTCCCCGAGGCGCCTATCCCGACTGCCGGAATAAGACCCACATGGGTTTATCTTCACGCGTATTGAATATGTGCTTCGGCCGCCCGCTGGCCACCAGCGAGGAGCGCGCCGAGCACATCGGTCCGGTCGCCGGCATTCCGGTCTTCGGGTTGGATGCACTCAGTTCGGCGGCGTACGGCCCTGAGGCCGCGCTTACGCTGCTGCTGCCCCTGGGGCTGCTCGGCGTGCAATACATTGTGCCGGTCAGCGCGGCGATCGTGGCGCTGCTGGCGATTGTCTATTTCAGTTACCGCCAGACCATCGACGCCTACCCTCACGGGGGCGGCTCATACACGGTGGCCAGCCAGAACCTGAGCGAAGGCGCGGGTCTGCTGGCCGCGGCGGCGCTGATGATCGATTACGTGCTGACCGCGGCGGTAGGCATCTCGGCCGGCGTGGGCGCGCTGATCTCCGCGGCGCCCGGCCTGCAACCCTACACGCTGCAACTTTGCCTGGGTGTGCTGCTGCTTCTGACGATTGTGAATATGCGGGGCGTGCATGACACCGGCGTGGTGTTCATGATTCCGACTTACCTGTTTACGGGAACGCTGCTGACGGTGATTGGCGTGGGCGCATGGCATGTGATGCACAGCGCGGGCCACCCTCACCCGGTTACGCCGCTGCCCGTGCTGCCCAGCGCCACGGCGGCCGTCAGCGTGTGGCTTCTGCTCAAGGTTTTCGCATCGGGATGCACGGCCATGACCGGCGTGGAGGCGGTGAGCAACGGGGTAATGGCCTTTCGCGACGATACGCGCAAGAACGCCAAGCTCACATTGACCATCATTATCGTGCTGCTGGCGGCGCTGCTGGCAGGGATTGCGCTGTTGTGCCGCGCCTATGGCATTGCCGCAACCGACCCCAACGGGCCGGGCTACGAGAGCGTGCTCTCGATGCTGACCCGCGCGGTGATGGGGCGGGGCGCGTTCTATTACGTCACCATTGGCTCCGTGCTGGTGGTGCTGGCTCTGTCGGCCAACACGGCGTTTGCCGATTTCCCCCGCCTGACGCGTGCCATTGCGCTGGACGACTACATGCCTCACGTCTTTCTGCTGCGCGGGCGGAGGTTGCTTTACTCGTGGGGCATCTATGTTCTGGTGGGTCTCACGGCGCTGCTGCTGACCGTCTTCGGCGGCGTCACCGACCGGCTGATTCCGCTGTTCGCGGTTGGGGCGTTCATGGCGTTCACGCTTTCGCAGGCGGGCATGGTGATGCACTGGAAGCGGGACGGCAATGCACCGGTGAGGATGTTCGTCAACGGTCTGGGGGCCGTGGCCACGGGGTTGACCACCCTGGTGGTGTTGGTGGCGAAGTTCATGGAAGGAGCGTGGATCACGGCGCTGCTGGTGGTGGCGATGATTGTGGCCATGCGGGCGGTGAAGGGCCACTATGTGCGCGTTGAGCGGGAGACGTCCCTGGACCGGCCCATTGTTCCCGCCGAAGTGACCGAGCCCATTGTTGTGGTGCCCATCGATTGCTGGAGCCGGATCACGGAGAAGGCGCTCTCGTTTGCGTTGTCGATGTCGAGCGATATTCGGTGCCCGCATGTGCAGACCGGCGAGGAGCCGGACGAAATATCGAGGGATTGGGAGAGAGATGTAGCGGCGCCTCTGCGCGCGGCCGGCAGATGCATCCCCAAGCTTGAAATTCTGCAGTCGCCCTTCCGCTATGTTCTGGCACCGTTGGTGGATTACATCCTGGCGGTGGAAAGGGAATCGAGCTTTCATAAAGTCTGCGTGCTGGTTCCGGAACTGGTGGTGCGCCACTGGTGGGAGAACCTGCTGCACAACCGGCGGGCGGATATGCTGAAGGTCATCCTTCTCATGCGCGGCAATCGCCGGATCGTGGTGATCAATATTCCCTGGTATCTCGAGTGAGCGGCCTCTTTGGAAACTCTGCACAAGTTGCGGAAACGATTCAGCATTCCCCCAGGGGCTAAAGTGGGCGCGTGAGAACCAGGCTTTCATAGCCACCGAACGAAGCAGTGGGCGTTGGGTGGAAGGCGGTTGTATTGAAAAGCGGCAAGTTAGCGCCGCTTCGCGGCATAGCAAGTCAGCAAGTCAGCGCTAAAATCCAGTTCTCACGCAGACACTAAAGCCCGCGCTGATATTGTTGCGTTTGCGGCGCGCGACCCCGACCCAAAGGGTACCCCGGTGCCCCGAACCGCGCCCTTTCAAAACATCGACTTGATCAGAGGTTCCCTTTGCCGGGCCGGGGCGTGGCGCTCGATTTCTCTGCGGGGCAGATTCCCATCCCGGCTGGAACCCGTCACAATAGGGAGTGGACCCTGACACAACCAACCGAGGCGCGGAGTGGGAGAGACGCTCTGTGGCAAAGCCTTTGTGGCTAGCAAGACTCGGAATGTTTGCCCTGTTGCTGCCGGCTCCGGCGCTTGTGGTCGCGCAGGATTCGGACTCGCAGTCCGTGCCGGCCAACGTGCCCTCGGGTCCGCCGATGACCGTCCGCGGGGTGGTGACCAACTCCGCTACGGGCGAGCCGCTGGCGCGTGTGCTGGTGCGCATTGAGGGCGACGCCGACGCGGGCGTGCTGACCAACGGAGATGGTCAGTTTGCGATTCCCCACGTGCCGGTCGGCCCGCAGACCATTCGGCTGCTGAAGCCTGGATATCGCGATCGCCCTTACGCCACCGAAGAAGTGGATGCGCAATCCGACGGTCCCGCGCACAATGTGCTGGTGGCGCCCAAGATGCAGGACCTGGGCTTTATGCTCACGCCGACAGGCGCCATTCACGGCCACATCGAGCTTTCCACCGGCGATCCGGCAGGGAGCATCCCAGTTGTGCTGGTGAAGCAGGTGGTGCGATCCGGCCGGGCGGTCTGGGCGCAGGCCGCCACAACCCGGACCAACGGGGACGGCGCCTACCGGTTTCCGGGATTGCCCGATGGCGTGTATGCGATTTATACCGAGCCGGTGCTGGAGAGTGAGCCGGCGGTGACCGTGGTGGCCCCAGGCAGCGCCGGCAACGTGGCCCGGAACGGCTACCCGATTGTGTTTTACCCCGCCGCGCGCGAGTTTTCTTCGGCCATGCGCATCCGGCTGCCCATCGGCGAACAGGCACAGGCCGATCTCTCCCTGACGCTTGAAGCATTCCACACGGTTACGGCCACGGCGGCCTTGCCGAATGGGCGGCAATTCGCGGCAGGCCTGGGCGCGGAAGGCCGGTCCGAGCAACCTACGGTGACGGTTTCAGTGCTGGATGCCGGCGGCCACAGGCTGCCGTACACCGGGCAATTCGATGCGGTTACCGGTACCGTTCAAGCCGATCTGCCGGACGGAATCTATACCCTGCAAGTGGGCGCCACGCTCAATCAGCCCGCCGCCGGAAGTACGGGAGCAGGGGCTAAAGACGGCAAGATTCTCTTGAGCGGCATTGCCGAGTTCTCTGTGGATGGCCACGCTGTGACCGGTCTCCACATTCCGCTGGCACCAACGCCCAGTTGGCCTATCCAATTGAGAGCCGTGCACACCGCGCCGCGGCCGGTGCAGTCCAATGCGGCCAGCGGGCAAGGTTTGCAGAACGTGGTTACCGTTTCGGCCACCGCCGCCGGCGAAATACCCATGAGCGGCTCCAGCGAAAGCACGATCGCCGAGGCCGCGGGACCGGATCAGTTGGATTTGATTGGCGCTGGATTCGGCCCGCTCTGGATCAATGTGCTGATCAACGACCGGAGCTATTGCGTGGACTCGTTCACCGCCGGAGGCATCAATCTGGCTCGCGATCCGCTGACCATCAGCCCCACGGCGACGCCGATTCCTATGGAATTGACTCTGCGCGACGATTGCGCCCAACTGACTTTGCAGTTGCCGCCGTCCCTGTCCTCGTTCATTCCGGGAGACGAGCCTTTCTATACCGTCTACGTGGTTCCCGATTTTGACTCTCCGGCAGATTTGCCGCCCATGACAATCCACGCCTCATCCGGGGGCAACCTTACCTTAGGAGGGCTTACACCGGGCCGCTACCACGTGTATGTATTCGACGTGCCGATGCGCCTCGAGTACCGCAACTCCAGCGCTCTTGCGTCTCTTCCCACACAAGGGCAGAGCGTCACGCTGTCGCCTGGCGCCACCAGCAACCTGATTCTGGAGGCGCCAGGGCAATGAAGCTGGCTGAGCCCATGCGGCTGTTTGCCGTTGTCTGGATTCCGCAGGGTTGCCTGTTGGCGATGGCGCTGGGATGGGTACCCGTGCTGGGGCAAAGCGCTCCGCCGGCGCCGGCCGTTGGCCCTTATCGCATTGCCGGAACGGTGGTGAATGCGGTCACGGGCGACCCGGTGCGGCGCGCCACCGTGGCCGTGCTGGCGGAGGCGGACAGCCACACCGTCGAGTCTGTCGAGACCGGGGTCGACGGGCGCTTTGCGCTGGAGCGGCTACCTGCTGCCAAATACGAGTTGACCGCGTCAAAACGCGGGTTTCGCACCGCCTTCTACGATCAGCACGAGGAGTTCAGCTCGGCGATTGTGACCGGCGAGGGCCAGAACACCACGACGCTGACGTTTCGGCTTGTGCCCGGCGCCGTGCTGCGCGGTGTGGTGACGGGCGACGGTGGCGACCCCGTGGAAGGGGCGAGGGTGATGCTCTTCGAGCGGCCGCGGAGCCCGGCGTTCGGCCCTGGAAAGGGCGAGCGCATTACGCAGGTGGATGCAGCCACTACCGACGATACAGGTGCGTACGAGTTCGACGGGCTGGCGGCGGGCGACTATCTTCTGGCGGTGACGGCAGTACCATGGTTCGCGCTGCACCACTCCGGCACGGGGGGGGCCGGCACGGGCGGGTCCGGCGCGGGCGGGCGCAGGCGGCATGAACCTGACGCAGACAACGGGCAGAATGCGTTGCTGGATGTGGCCTACCCGGTTACCTTTTTCGACTCGACCACCGACGAAGCCGCCGCGACCGGGATCCAACTGAGGGATGGAGGCCGCGCGGAAGCGAACATTAGCCTTCACGCGGTCCCGGCCCTGCACCTGGTTGTCGAAACGCCGCAAAAGCAGAATGGGTCCATTGCCCGGGCAGAACTGCGGCAGACCATCTTTGGTATCGAGACATCGGCGGAAAGCGCCGGTTTTCTGGATGCAATACAGTCGGGAACGGTGGAGTTCTCCGGAGTGGCGCCAGGCCGTTACGAACTGGTGCAGGGCGACCCGCCGCGGCTTTCTGAACTGGACGCGACGGCCAGCCAACAGGTGGACCCCGCTCTGGGCGCGCCGGCGGTGTCGGTGTCAGGTTTTTTGCGGGCTGCTTTCAGTTCAAGGTTGCCGGACGACTCAACATTGCCGCCTGGCTCAGGGCTGCCGGATGACATCACTTTGACTCTTAACCCGCCGGATGGCGCGCACCGTCTGGGGCCGCTGCAGGCAACGGTGGTTCGCGGCGCATTCAGCTTTCCCTTGGTTCCGGCGGGTTCGTGGGAACTGTGGGCCGAGAGCGGCGGCCTGCAGTTGCCCATCCTCAGCGTCTCGGTGGGCAGCCGGATGGTTGCGGGCAACCGGATCAGGGTACAGGACCGGGCTCTTTCGCTGGTGGTCAGGCTCAGCCAGGGCGGACCGCGCATCGAGGGTTTCGTCCGCAAGGGCAGCCAGGGAGTGGCGGGCGTTCTGGTGGTGCTGGTTCCCAGGAATCCGGCTCTGTTGCGGTCTCAGGCACGGCGCGACCAGTCAGACTCCGACGGCAGCTTCTCGCTGCGCGACGTGGCTCCCGGCCAATACACGGTGGTGGCTATCCAGGATGGCTGGAAACTGGATTGGGCGCGGCCTGGGGCTTTGGCGGGTTATCTTGCCCACGGAGTTGCGGTCAAAGTGACGGATCAATCCGGCAAACCGATCCAACTTTCACAGCCCGTTCCGGCGCAGGCTCCTTGATTGGTATTTGGGATTGGCATTTGCCGGGCTTCATTGAAAGGGGGGGGAGAGGATAGTCTATGAAGGTAGCGAAAAGCGAGTCACGGCGGCTGCTTGCCGGCCGCGGCCCGGAACGGCTTGACAAGCCCCAGCACGGTATTGAGGAGATTCTCCAGTTGAAGAGGAATTTGTTGTTTTCGATGTTGGCCCTGGTTGCGGCCGCGCTTATGCCCCTAGCGGCATCCTGCCAGATTGCTCCGGAACGCGCTCCCGCCGTTGAGCGGCCTGGCCCCAACTACAAGTGGCAGGCCTTCGCCGGTTATGCCTATACCAGCCTTAACCAGGTCAACCAGTCGCGCTATGGATTGGAGGGCGTCAACGCCTCGATCACGCGCGACTTCGGAAGGTACTTCGGCGTTACCGCGGAAGGCACCGATTACTTCAAAGCGCTGAAGGCCGGCAATCCTGTCAAGGCAACGGTGACCCAGGTTCTGGTGGGGCCCGTGGTTCACGTGGACCTGTTCTGGCACCTGAGTGGTTTCGGCCGGGGCTTGCTCGGCGGGGAACACACGGGCGGCGCGAGCGAGGTTCCCAACATTTCCTTTGCCGGCGGCGGCGGGGGAGGGATGGAATACAGCCGTGGGCCGCGTTGGGCGGTACGGGCCTATGGTGACAAGATCCTCTCATCGTTTGTCGAGGACCCCAATCACTTGGGGTATTCGCCACACATGCACTCCAACGCGCGAGCAGGTGTTGGCGTGGTGTACAAGTTCTAACCGCCCGCTGCACGGTTTCTGACCGGGAAGGGAGCGGCTCTCGCGGCCGGACATAACTCTCTTTGCAGTGCGCGGCCTTTGTTGGACGCCGGGCGCTTCGAGCAGGTGTTGCAGCTTCGATGCGGAGTCTGTTTTCCTTTTTGGGACTCATTTTTCGGTCTCGAAGAGCGATATGGGGGAGGGTTACCTGAAGCTGCGTCGGGATCGACCTCCGCTTTCCCATTCCTATCCAGCCGGGTTGCGGGTGGTGAATCAAGGCGCGATGTTCGTGAAACCGCTGTGCGACAATCCACAAAAGGCCGATTTTTCTATGCGAAGATACCGCATCGTTCTGGCGAGCCTGGGTGGATTGGTTGTGGCCGGTGTCTTTGCCTGGCCGCAAGCGCCGCCTGAGGTCACGCCCAAAACAACGGCCTCGATTCCGCTGGTGCTTGAAGGCGGCACATTGGTAGATGTTGCCGACTGGGGCCGCTCGGCGAAAGACCAGCAGGACGCAATCGTTATCGTCCGCGATGGGAAGATTACCGAGGTCGGCTCCCGTTTGACGGCGCCCATCCCCAAGGGCGCGCGTGTCATCGACTGCACGGGAAAGTACATGATTCCGGGACTTGTGGATGGCTACGCGGGCATGAACTCCCAGGGGCAGGCCAATGCTTACCTCTATATGGGCGTGACCACGGTAGTGGCCGCCAACGAAATCCGCAGCGGCCCCATCGATTTTGCGGCCAGTCCCAGCCCCCACATTTACCTGATGGACTCGATCGGTTCAACCGATAACTGGAGCCTATTGGCCAAGCGTCCGGAATGGAGCGGCCGGCTCAAGGAGGGCGCGCATTCCGCGGAGCTGAGCCCGGAAGATACGGTTCGCCAACTGACCGACACTGCCCGCCTGGGCACGCGGGTGCTGCGCCTGGGCCACACCCTGACCGCAGCCAACACCCAGTGGATTATTACCCATGCCCACCAGATGGGGCTGGTCACCTATGGGGAGTTCGTGGCCACGCCCTACAAGGTGGGCGTGGAGTCCGGGGTCGATGCGCTGCTGCGCATGGGCCGTTACGAGTTGGGCGTGATTCCCGATGAGTTGCAGCGGCCGTTGGTGGGCGATCCCGACGGAGCCGCGGCCAACACCGCATCCGACTACGCCGAGCGCCTTCCTCCCACCGACCTGCATCTGAGGCAGTATGGCCGCTTTCTGGCCGCGCATCACGCCGCGCTGATGCCCATGTTCAGCCTTTTCTTTCTGCAGTTGCCCGGCCATCGCAACCTGTGGGAGGAGCCTGCCGCCTCGCTGCTCGATCCGGCTCAGATGTTTCAGCCCTCCGATCGCGCGACCGGCGAAATGGTCTACCCGCTCAGCTTCTGGACGCATCGGCTTCCAGCCGCCGGGCAGCGGTATATCGAAGACAGCCTGCGCAGGAAGGCCGAGCAGTCCGCCATGCGGTACTGGCGCATCAACCAGGCCATTTTTTCGGCATATCCGCACTATCTGGCAGCGTCAGGCGCACCGGCCCTGGGCTCCATGCCCGGCATTTCCATGCACATCGAGATGGAGATGCTGGTCAGGCTGGGGCTCTCCCCGCGCGAGGCGCTGGCCGCGGCTACCAACAACTACGCCCTCCAGTTCGGTTGGAACGAACTGGGCCAGATTGCCCCCGGACGCCGCGCCGATATCCTGGTGATCGACGGCGATCCAACCGTGAATATCTGGAACGCGCGCCGCATCTCCGGGCTCATTGTGGATGGCAATGTGCTGGACCGCGGAGCGCTGCTGAACTTGAAGCGATAGAGTCTCAAGACGATCCGCGCCGCGCCGCCTGCCGCGTGGCAACCGCCAGAATCTCAGGCAGCCGCTTCTGCCTGTACGCAAACGATTGCGCCAGTTGCCGCTTGACCAGCAGGGATCCCAGCTCACCCATCGCTCCGTACGGCAAGGCAAACTCGATCTCGTCGGAGACCAGCGTGCCCTCCTGGCCATCCCGTAACTCCGGCTGGATGCCGTGGCGATGGCGAAACTCGGTGAAGGGACCGCGGACCTGGTAATCACAGAAGTGGCTGTTCCACTCAAACTCGGTGATGCGGGCCATCCAACTGACGCGCTTGGGAATCCACGGGATGGGCACGAAGCTGATCAGGATCTCAGACCCGACGCCGGCGGCCACGCTCAAAAAGCGCCGTGCCGGGTCGTGCGCTACAGGACGCGGCGGCGCCGGGGCCATCCGCGCATCTTCAATGTGGGTCTTGAGCCAGGGTGGCATGAGGTGGGGCAGATTGGCCGGGTTGGCGAAGAATGCAAAGACCAGTTCCACGGGAAAGGGAACCCACTGGCGGACGAGAAACTGCTGAGTCATGGAACCGATGGTAATTGCCAGGGGCTTGGCATCAATTTGGGCAGAACCAGGCCCAATCGGATAACGTAAGAGATAGCAGTTGCTTTATCCAGGTTCCCCTGAAATCCATGACCGACTCTCCATCGCATTTCTTATCGAAGCCTCGGCGCCATAACCAATGGCTCATTCTCATCGCGGCTTTCAAACTGGGCCAGGCGCTTCTATTTGTGGCGATCGGCGTGGGCGCGCTGCGCCTGCTGCACAAGGATGTGGGGGACGTGCTGGAAAAATTGGCCGACCACCTGCGGTTTAACCCCGAGTCGAAGTTCGTGAACTTCATCCTTGACCGGGCGACTCTGGTAGATGACCGGATTCTGAGGCGCATCGGCGAAGTGGGCTTTATCTACGCCGGGCTGGATCTGATTGAGGGGACCGGTCTTTATCTGGAGAAGGTGTGGGCGGAATACCTGACGCTGGCGATTACCGCCTCGTTTCTGCCCTGGGAGATCTTTGAGATTTTCCGCAAACTTACATTTGTGCGCGTGAGCCTGCTGACGGTGAACGCTCTGGTCTTTTTCTATCTATTGAAGCTGGTCGCGGAGCGTGGCAAACGCCCTACGGGAGCATCGGGCGAGGACGCCGGGTGAAGGGTTTTCATGGCGCCGGGAGAACGGATGCGCCAAAAGGTCCACATTTTCGCTTTTTGTTCGCTAGCACCGATTTCCCGTTCTGTCTAGCCCCAGAACCGAAGTGGTAAACACTACATCTTGTGCCTGCGCGAGATTTCTAATCTATTAGAGGACTTGCCTGCGCGAGCGAGGAAAAAATCCACAAAATAAGGTGTTTTAGTCCTTGGCGTGACCTGGGAACAGGGATACTATGACCCTTGTAACGGAGTTTTTTGGAAACATTTGGAGTTCTTCGGAGTGCCATTTGGTTGTTTCCGATCCTTCCAGAGCTTCCTGAGACTCCCGGAGCTTCCAGAGAAAGTCTACTCGGGTTTCAGTTCTGTGGCATGGAATTCGGAGCGCAGGGGTGATTTGGGAATCAGGGCAGGCAACTGGAAGAGGGCGACAGGTGCAGGGACCTAGGGGCGGCAGCAGAGATTCAAACAGCCGCTGAAGGTCGAGAGGCGCAACGATGTACCGCGGCAATCATCCGGCGAAGGTGGAACCCGGTGGACGATTGAAGCTGCCTGTTCCGTTCAAGGACAGCGCGGCAGCGGAGAACGTGACGGAGTTTTTCATTACCAGCACGAACGGCAAGAGCGCCGAGCTGTGGCCTCTAGCGGAATGGGAAAAGCGGGAACAGGTGCTGGCCCGGCATAGCACGCTGAACCCGGCGGTGCGGAAGTTCAAGAACATGACCAGCTACTACGGCCAGCAGGTGAAGATGGACGGCCAGGGCCGGGTGACGCTGCCGCAGATTCTGCGGGAAGCGGCCAAGCTGGACGGGGAAGTGCTGGTGTTTGGTCAGACGACATACCTGGAAGTTTTTGATGAGGCGGCGTTCAAGCAGAGTTTGGCCACCAACGAGATGACAGAAGAAGAATGCAACGCGGTGGCGGCAATGCTCGAGAAAGAAAGTTGAACGGCAACACCCCCCAGGGGGAGCACATGATGAACCCGATGGAACGCCATGTGCCGGTTCTTTTCAAAGAAGCGATGGATTTTCTCAATGTGCGTTCCGGTGGCACGTACGTGGATTGCACGCTGGGGCTGGCAGGCCATGCCGAGGGAATAGTGCGGCGGCTGGGGCCCGAGGGACACCTGGTGGGATTCGACCGGGATCCGGAGGCGCTGGAACTTGCCAAGGCGCGGCTTGAGCGGGTGCAAGAGGAGTTGGGCAGCCATGCGCCGCGGGTGACGCTGGTGGGCGAGGCATTCAGTTCCATAGCCCGCCACATGCAGCCGGCCTCATTGGATGGGTTGCTGGCAGATTTTGGAGTAAGCAGCCTGCAGTTCGACGAGGCGCACAGGGGATTCAGTTTTCAGGCCGATGGTCCGTTGGATATGCGCATGGACACGCGCTCCGGGCCGTCCGCCGCACAAGTGGTGAATGAGATCGGCGAACGCGAGTTGGCGGATCTGATTTACGAGTACGGAGAGGAAAGGAGGTCGCGGAGAATCGCCAGAGCAGTCGTCCGCGGGCGGCCGATTTCAACAACCGGGCAACTTGCCCGCATTGTTGCATCGGCCTCCCGGACGACAAAACAAGATCGGATACATCCTGCAACAAGGACCTTTCAGGCACTACGGATTTATGTGAACCAGGAACTGGACGAGATTAAAGCTTTGCTGGAGGCCGCGCCAGGTTTGCTTAAGCCCTCCGCACGGCTCGCCGTCATCAGTTTTCATTCTTTGGAAGATCGTATTGCGAAAGACAGTTTGCGGGAAGGCGCGCGGCAGGGAATCTGGGAGATTTTGACCAGGAAGCCGGTCACGGCCGGCGAAGAAGAGATAGAACGCAACCCGCGCTCGCGGAGCGCCAAGCTGAGGGTTGCGGAAAGAACAGCTACTCGCTAGTGCGGTGTCCCGGAAGCTCTTTGAAGGACAACCGCAGATCCTTCGACTCACCACCCCCAAGCTGAAAAGCGCTTGGGGCCCCTTTCGCTCAGGATGACAGCGATGAAAATGTTAAGCACTTCGGACTCAGGACACTAGCAGCGAACAGTTGAAAGTTTGGGAGGAGCGCCATGGCGGCATGTACAACGACCTACTTCGAATCGAGCTGTGGCTGGCCTGCGCATGTGGCGGATCGGAACCGGAAGCTCTTCGAGCGGCAGCGGGCACGGCGCCGCGGCGCGCGCACGCCGGAGTTCTACTTCTCAAAGCACTTTGATAACAGCCGGCTGATGAAGGCGCCGGACCCGGCGCGCGCACGGCAGATGCGTCTTTTTTCGGCCGCAATCACCGTACTTTTTTCGCTGGTGATGATCTACGGGTTGCAGCACTTCAGTGCCATCGAGAGCGGCTACCGGGTGGAGACTGAAAAGCAGATGCGCGACAAGCTGCGCGAAGAGAACCGGCAGTTGCGGCTCGCCGAGGCACAGCTTACCCAGCCGGGACGGATTGACATGATGGCGCGCCAGTTGGGGCTTGTACAGCCGCAGCCGGGACAGGTGGTTCATCCCAATGCAGGTACCGATGGCAGCGTTCCGGCGATTGCGCAAGTGACTCCTCCCGCGTTTCCCGCGCGATAACCCAGCCGGGGTTTCTCATTCCGGAGCGACCCGCCATGCAGGCAACTGTTCGAGTCAACCGGAACCGCACCCATGCGGCGCGCTCCATGCCCTTGAAGCGGGCACGCTTCTGGCTGGTCTGCCTGCTCTTTCTGGTTTGGGCTTTGGTGATCGCCGGGCGCCTTTTCTGGTTGCAGGTGGTGCGGCACGCGGAGTTTGTTGAGCGCGCGCAGAAGCAGCAGGAGCGCACCATTGAAGTGGCTCCGCGGCGCGGCGTGCTCTATGACCGCAACCTGCGCGAACTGGCCATGACCGTGCAGGTGGATTCGCTTTACGCCATCCCCGCCGACATCGACGACAAGCCGGCCGTGGCGCACCAGCTTTCCGCGCTGGTGCATATCGACCCGGAAGACACGCAAACGACCGAGGAGCAGATTGCGGCCCGGCTGGCCTCGGGGCACAATTCCATCCGGGTGGCGCGCGACGTATCCGCGGACGCCGTGCGGCAGGTGACGGATCCTGGCCTGAAGGGGATTTTCGTTCAGAAGGAGTTCGAGCGCTTTTATCCGGACAACGAGATTGCCGCGCAGGTGCTGGGTTATGTGGGCGTGGACGACAACGGCCTGGGCGGGCTGGAGCAGAAATTCGAGCAGCAACTGCACGGCGTTCCCGGTCATGTGAACAAGGCGATGGATGCACGCCGGCACGTGATGGGATCGAGCGAAAGCGATCCGGAGCCGGGGCAGAACCTGGTGCTCACCATCGATGAGAACATCCAGTTTCTGGCCGAGCGCGCGCTGGACCACGCCATGCAGCGCACGCAGGCGGAGAATGGCACGGCGGTGGTGCAGGACGTGCACACGGGCCAGATTCTGGCCCTGGCCATTCGCCCCACGTTCAATCCCAACAACTCGCGCCATACCACGCCGGAGCTGCTGCGCAACCACGCAGTGAGCGACGTCTACGAGCCGGGCTCGGCCTTCAAACTGGTCACCTACGCGGCGGCCCTGGAACAGCATGTGACCGCGCCGGATGACACGATCGACTGCCAGGGCGGCAAAATTACGCTTGCCGGCCGCGTGATTCACGACGACAAGGGGGAGCATTACGGGCGCATCCCGGTGCATGAGGCGCTGGAGCACTCGAGCGACGTGGCCGCCGTGAAGCTGGCGCTGAAGGTGGGGCAGAACCGCTTTTACGATTACGTTCGCGGCTTTGGATTTGGCTCGCGGAGTGGCGTGGAGCTGCCGGGCGAGACGCGCGGCCTGTTGCGGCCGGTGAACAAATGGGAGGCATCTTCGATCGGGTCGGTAGCCATTGGGCAGGAGATAGGTGTCACGCCGCTGCAACTGGTCAGCATGGTCTCCACCATTGCCAACGGCGGCGTGTACCTGCCGCCGCATGTGCTGATGCCGGGGCAGTTCGACCACCCGCCGCTCGCCGCGCTGAAAGCAGCGCCGTTCAAACCGGGCGGTGAGTTGCCCAACCCCCTGCCTGCCGGCGCGCATCGCGTCATCTCCACACTCACCGCCGCCCAGATGCGCAAGATGATGGAGGGTGTGGTGCTGTACGGCACGGGCAGAGGCGCGCAACTGAACGGCTACTCGTCCGGAGGAAAAACGGGCACCGCGCAGAAGATCGATCCGGCCACGCATCTCTACTCCAAGACCATGCACATCGCGTCGTTTGTGGGGATTGCGCCGGTGAACAACCCGGTGATTGCGATCGCCGTGGTTCTGGATTCGCCGAAGGGCGCGTACTATGGAGCGCAAGTCTCCGCGCCGGTCTTTGCCGAGGTTGCGCAGCAGGTGCTCGAGTACTTGGGGGTTACCCACGATATCGACGTGCACGCGGGGCGCGCCGGGTCAAAGGCCAATCTGCAATTGGCAGAAGACGATGTGACGGACCATCCCGGCGACATCAACGCACTTTATTCGGCGGCCAACGAGCTACCCAGCGACGATCCCTTGCGCACGCCTCCGAACCAACTGGCGTCCGCAACGCAGCCGGCGCCGCAGGCGGCGGTCGCTGCAGGCGGCCCTAAACCGGGCAACACACCCGCGCCCAACCCGATCACTGCCCAGCCCCCAGCCAAAGAGCAGCAGGCCCAGGCGGGAACGGAGGTCGTGGTGTCCGGCGCCAAGCTTCTGCGCGTTCCCTCGCTGATTGGCCTGCCGGTGCGCAAGTTGATTGAGCAGGCTGCCCTTGCGGGGTTTGAGGTGGAGATTACCGGCAACGGCACCGCCCGCGAACAGATGCCAGTCGCGGGCACGATGGCTGAGCCGGGCACTCGGATTGCCGTGCGTTGCGGGCGATGAGGGCTGACTTCGGAATCGGGTTGACTACATCCCCTCTGGCCAGCGGCGCGTGGCTTGCAGCGATTCGCCGGTTTCGAGGAGGGTTTTGAGGCTGGAGAGGATCACCGGCCAACCAGTGGAAACGGCCTTGATGAACAGGGACTCTGGTTTCTCCATCCGATGGATCACCGACAACTTGACCATCTCGCCTTGTTGCTCGAGCTCAAAGGTCATCCGGGAAAAGCCCTCGGCAGCCATTTCGGGAAACATCTGATTCTGCCACTTCAGCACCAGCCGCCGGTACGGCTCGATGTCAACCACTTTGCCGCTGTCGGCCGTGCTTCCGTCCGGTTTGACGATGCGCCACGATGCGCCGGGCACCCAATCGGATTCCTGGGTTGTTCCCATCCAGAATTTGCGTGTGAATGCGGGTTCGGTCAGCGCGCGCCAGAGCTTCTCGGGCGTGGTGCGAATGTAGGTGACATAGACAAACTCAGATTCAGCCATCGATTTCTCCCTCCAGTTTTGCTTTGAGCTCGGCCAGGGCGCGGAGACGCCCGCGCTCGTACTTGCCAATCCAGCGCTCGGCGATGTCGTGGATGGGCATGGGATTGAGATAATGCAGCTTTTCGCGGCCTCGCCGGATGGTGACGACCAGCGTGGCGTCTTCCAGGATCTTCAAATGCTTGGTCACGGCCTGGCGCGTCATCTGCAAGTGCCGGCAGAGCTCGCCCAGGGTCTGCCCGTTGTCGGCGCGCAGCCGGTCGAGCAGGAGGCGGCGTTCGGGGGCAGCCAGCGCCTTGAAGACCATGTCGACATCGGTGCCCATTGCCGCCATAATAGGCAACTATATGGTTGCATGTAAACCCTGCGCACGCTGCGCCAACTACAATTGATCACGAGATGAACTGGAAAGAATTGATCGAGGAAGTAAAGGCTGTGGGCGCAGGCGGCGGGCCAGAAGCAGGCCTTGGGCAGCCGGTGACGGGCATCGAGTACGATTCGCGCAGGGTCAAACCCGGCGCGGTTTTTGTGGCCATGAAGGGCGGCTCGACGGACGGCAATCGCTATGTGGAGAAGGCGCTGGCCGCCGGCGCGCTGGGCATCGTCACCGATTCGCCGCATACGTTCGACCACCTGCTGGTATTTGAGGCGGGCATGCCGTTGCTGGAGGTGGAAAACGGACGGCGCGCGCTGGCCGAGGCTTCCGCGGCCTTCTTTGGCCACCCCGAGCGCAAGCTGGCAGTTACCGGGATCACCGGGACAAACGGCAAGACGACGACAGCATTCCTGATGGAGGCGCTGCTGAACGCAGCCGCACGCACGACGGTGCTGGTGGGGACCATTGAGTATCATGTGGCCGGCGAAGTGCGCCCGTCGGTGCACACCACTCCTGAATCCCGGGATCTGTTTGAGCTGATGGCCGAGGGGGCGGGTCGCGGAGCCACGGAACTGGTGACGGAGATCTCAAGCCACGCACTCGATCAGGGCCGGGCGCTGGGGCTGAGTTTTGACGTGGCCGTGTTTACCAACCTCACCCGCGACCATCTTGACTACCACGGCACCATGGAGAAGTATTTCGCGGCCAAGCAGCTGCTGTTTGACGGTACGGTGTATCCGCCACCGCGGGTGGCCGTGGTCAATGCGCACGACCCGCACAGCGAACGGCTGGCCACTGCGGCCAGGAGGGCGGGAGCCGAGGTGCGGAGTTATGGAATAGGCAAGGGCGAGTGGCGCGCGGCAAGCCATACGCTTACGCCGGCCGGTGCGGTGATCGACCTGCACACCCCGGCAGGATCGGCCCAGGTGACCTCGCCGCTGGCCGGTGAAGTGAACATCCTCAACCTTCTGGCGGCGCTGACGGCGGCTCATGCCCGCGGCGTGTCTTTCGCGGAATTGATCGAAGCGATCCCGCGGCTCAAACCGGTGCCGGGCCGCTTTCAGCCTGTGGACGCGGGCCAGCCTTTTACCGTGATTGTGGACTATGCGCATACGGACGATGCGTTGCGAAACCTGACGGCGCTGGCGCGGCAGATGACGGAGAAAGCGGGCAAGCGGGTGATTACCGTGTTTGGCTGCGGGGGAGACCGGGACCGCACCAAGCGCCCCAGGATGGGCCAGGCGGCAGGCGAAGGCAGCGACTTTGTGGTGGCCACCAGCGACAATCCCCGTTCCGAGGAGCCGCTCGCGATTCTGAGGGAGATTGAGCCGGGGTTGAAGGCCAGCGGCGTCCAGTACACCATCGAGCCGGACCGGGCGACGGCGATCGGCGTGGCGCTGCGGGCGGCGGCGGCGGGCGACGTGGTCCTGATCGCCGGCAAGGGGCACGAGAAGGAACAGATCGTCGGCTTCACCACGATTCCCTTTGACGATGCGGAGGTTGCGCTTTCAAGATTGGGCGAATTGGGTTACGGTAGAGGGCAATGAAACTGACATTGGCAGAGGCGGCTGTCGGCGCGGGCGCCATGCTTGAGGCTCCGGCAAGCGTGCCGAATGCCGGCGCGCTGGTGGCGGGCGGCTACTCCATCGACTCGCGAACTGTGGCGAAGGGCGAGCTGTTTTTTGCCGTGCGCGGAGAGCGCCTGGATGGTCACGAGTTTGTGGCCGGGGCCATTGAGCGCGGGGCGGTGGCAGCGGTGGTGTCGCGCGAGCGCGTGGCTTCGTTGCCCGATGCGGCGCTGGGCGTCCCGCTGCTGATTACGGAAGATCCGCTGACCGCCTTGCAGGCTTTGGCCGCGCACGTACGCCGGCAGTGGGGCCGCCATGTGGTGGCCGTTACCGGCTCGGCGGGAAAGACCTCGACCAAGGAAGCGATTGCCGCGGCGTTGGGCGCAAGGTTCAAGGTGCTCAAGTCCCAGGGAAATCTAAACAACGGTTTCGGCCTGCCGTTGCAACTGTTGCGCCTTGAGCCCGAACACGAGTTTGCGGTGGTTGAGATGGGCATGAACCACCCAGGCGAAATTGCCACCTTGGCCCGGATTGCCTCGCCCGATTGGGGCGTGGTGACCAACGTGGGCAACGCGCACGTGGAGAACTTTGCCGAGGGACAGGCCGGTATTGCCCGCGCCAAGTTCGAACTGGTGGCCGCGCTGCCGGCCAATGGAGTGGTGTTTCTGAACTGCGACGACGCCTACGCCTCGCAGTTTGGCCGCGGCTTCGAGGGGCGCGTGGTTTACTTCGGCGCTGGGCCGTGCGCGGACCCCCAAATCCTGGATGCCGCTGAAGATGCCGCGGGGTTGCATGTTCGCTTCCGCGCCGGCGAGCGCCAAGGCCAGTTCACGCTGAAGCTTCTCGGAGCCCACAATGCGTCGAATGCCCTGTCCGGTCTGGCAGTTGCGTTGGAAGCGGGTGTGGACCTGGATGAGGCCGTGGCGGCGCTCGCGTTGCTCACCCCCGGCGACAAGCGAGGTCAGGTCATCGAGATCGGCGGAGCGGCCATTCTGAACGACTGCTACAACTCGAATCCCGAGGCGCTGCGCTCCATGATTCGCACCTTGGCCGCGCGGCCAGCGGAAGGCCGGCGGATCCTGGTGGCCGGCGAGATGCTGGAACTGGGAGAGCAGGGGCCCGCGCTGCACGCGGCCTGCGGACACGCTGCCGCCGAGGCCGGTCTGGACCTCGTGGCGGGTGTCCAGGGCAACGCCGAGCACCTGGCTACGGCAGCTTGCGCGGGCGGCGTGGCATCGCTGTTTCTGCCAGACGCCGATGCTGCCGGCCGATGGCTCCAGCAGAATCTGCAACCCGGCGATGTGGTGCTGGTGAAGGCTTCGCGCGGCGTTCACCTGGAACGGGCCATCGAGGCTCTGAAGGATACGGCCGGGGCAGAGGAGTTGCCGTGAACTTTGGGAGCGTGCTCAGAAGAATTGCGCTTCTCGCTTTGGTTTCTGCGTGCGCGGTGCGCCTGACGGCCCAGGTGAATCCGGCGTGGTTGGAGCCGTTTCCGCCTCATCGTATTGCGGGCAATCTCTATTACGTGGGCAGTGCCGATCTTGCCTCGTACCTGGTCGTCACCCCGAAGGGGCTCATCCTGATCAACAGCAGCCTCGTGGCCTCGGTGCCCATGATCCGGAAAAGCGTTGAGGCCCTTGGCTTCCGCTTTACCGATATCAAGATTCTGCTCATCAGCCATGCACACTACGATCACTGCGCGGGCAGCGCGCTGGTGAAGCAGCTCACCGGGACGAAGTATTACGTGATGGATGCCGATGTGCCGGTGGTGGAGTCGGGCGGCAGGGCGGATTTTCAATATGGCTCCGACAAGACGATGGGTTTTCCGGCGACCAAGGTGGACCGGGTGCTGCACGACGGCGATACGGTTCGGCTGGGGGACGCGGTTCTGACGGCGCATCTTACTGCCGGTCACACCAAGGGAACCACGACCTGGACCATGGACGAGGCTGGCGCCGGCAGAACGCTGCACGTAGTCATCGTCGGCAGCCCGAATGTGAATCCCGGCTACAAGCTGGTGGGAAACAAAGCCTATCCGCAAATTGCCGCGGACTACGCGCGCGGATTTCAAGTGCTGAAGAGCCTGCCTTGCGATGTTTTTCTCGGCGCTCACGGCGGCTATTACGGACTGGCAGAGAAGTATGTCCGCTGGAAGCGCGGCGACACGGACGCCTTCATCGATGCCGCAGGTTACAAGAGCTACATCGCCAGGCGCGAGCGTGCATTCGAGGCGGAACTGAAGCAAGCTACAATCCGATAACTCCGCTCATGCTTCAGGCGATCTGCTTGCCAGCGTCAGGGCCTACGGACTGGTCGAAGACCGCTTCGACTGTGATGGTTACAACGTGATGCACCGGCGGAAGAGCCTGCGGAACTGCTTTCATTTGCTTGCTCGTCTCTTCGAAGAGCGCGCCGGAATCGATGATCTCCGCCGTTCCTTTGATCTGATATCCCTTGCCCGTTCCGGGGTCAACGAGCGTGACAGCGACCTTGTTGTTTTCCAGGAGGTTCTTTCTGGTTTTCAGCGAGAACAGATCGGCAAACGAGACATGATGCTCGTCCAATAATTTGAGGGAACCTTTGGGAGTCGCATTGGGCATGCCATCCAGCGATGCGGTTGCTACCCATGCGAGTTTGCCAGGCAGAAAATCCTGAACATATTGAGGAATGCTTACCATGTTCGTACCTCGAGTCGCAGAATGGCGATGCCGGAAAGGCCAAAACTGCTACGAGTAGCATACACCTTGACGCAACCCGTAAGCTGTGCGCGGAGGGCGCAGGCCCACGGGTGGCGCCCCGATGAGCGAGGTCAGCGCAAGCGCAACGGCCTGTTTGAGCATGCCGGGGGTTCTTCGCCACTCTCAACGATTGGTTTGGGAAGCGCCCACTCCCGGTAGACGCGAGGCTCCGCGTTGCCGCTGCTCGGGATCGTGATTTCCACGCCGCCGCCTACCCCCTGCCCTGTAGAATCAACCTGAAACCCGCTTCATTCCGGCTCGGGAGGCCCTTTGCTCTACTGGCTGCTCTACGAAAAGCTGTTTCCGTTCTTTCACCCGTTCCGTATCTTCCGCTACCTCACGTTTCGCACCGCCTTTGCCTCGTTGACGGCGCTGCTGATCGCCCTGTTCATCGGGCCTTACGTGATTGAGAAGCTGCGCGAGTTCCAGATCGGCCAGTTCATCCGCGAAGATGGGCCCCAGTCGCACCTGAAGAAGTCGGGTACACCGACGATGGGCGGCGTGCTCATCGCGATTGCCATTCTGCTGCCCACGGTGCTGTGGTCCGACCCCGCCAATCCGTTTGTCTGGATCACGGTGTTTGCCACCCTGGCGTTCGGCGCCATCGGCTTTGCCGACGATTACATCAAGGTCGTCCAGCGGCGCAGCCTGGGGCTGACGGCGCGGGCAAAGCTGCTGTGGCAGGGGCTGGCCGGCGCGCTGGTGGCGATTTCGTTGGTGGTGCTGCAGCAGTTCCATCTTTTTTCAACGCGCTTGACCGTGCCGTTTTTCAAGACTCTGCGCCCCGATCTGCTTTGGCACTGGTGGCCGAGCACCCTGCCGCACCTGGGGTTGCTGGCGTTTGTGCCGTTTGTCATCTTTGTCACGCTGGTGCTGGTTTTCTCGTCCAATGCCGTCAACCTGACCGACGGCCTGGACGGGCTGGCCATCGGCTGCACGATCGTTGCCGCCGGCGCCCTGGCCGTGCTCACTTACGTAAGCGGTCACGTGGTCTTTGCCGATTACCTCGAGTTGCAGCGCATGCCGATGGTGGGCGAGCTGACGATTTTCTGCGGCTCGATGGTGGGCGCTTCCATCGGCTTTCTCTGGTATAACGCCCACCCTGCCGAGGTATTCATGGGGGACGTGGGCTCATTGGCCCTGGGCGGGGCCATCGGCACGGTCGCCGTGGTCATTCGCCAGGAGCTGCTGCTGCCGTTCATCGGGGGGATTTTCATCCTCGAAGCGGCGTCGGTGATTCTGCAGGTGGGCAGCTACAAACTGCGCAACAAGAAGCGTATCTTCAAGATGGCGCCTCTGCATCATCATTTTGAGCAGTTGGGCTGGCACGAATCCAAGGTGATTGTGCGCTTCTGGATTGGCGCCCTGGTGTTTGCACTGTTTGCACTCACCACGCTGAAACTCCGCTAAGAGCGGCCCGCGCGCTGCACCTTGCGGTGCACAATAGAGTGGTCGCGGAGGTCCAAGGAAAAGATCTGCATGATGGAACTCAAGGGTAAGAAGGTACTGGTGGTGGGACTGGGGAAATCCGGTCTGGCGGCGGCTCTGTTTCTGCGCCGGCGCGGCGCCCAGGTGACGGTCTCCGATGTTCGCTCGGCCGAGGCGCTGGCCAAGGACATTCCCGCCCTGCTGGAAGAAGGCATCATGGTGGAGGCCGGCGGCCACGGGCTGCTCACCTTCCGCCGCCAGGACCTGATCGTGGTGAGTCCCGGCGTGCCGCTCGACACCCCGGAACTGGTGCAGGTGAAGAGCTTCGGTCTGCCGGTGATCGGCGAGCTGGAACTGGCGGGCCGCTTCCTCAAAGGCCAAATCGTGGCCATTACCGGCTCCAACGGCAAGACCACGACCACCACCCTGCTGGGGGAGATCCTCAAAGAGGGCGGACTGCCCACGCTGGTGGGCGGCAATATCGGCGTGCCGGTGGTGTCGTTGATCGATGACAGCACGGACGAAACCTGGTCCGTGCTGGAGGTTTCCAGCTTCCAGCTTGAGAGCACGCAGCAGTTCCATCCCAAAATTGCTGTGATTCTGAACATCACGCCCGACCACCTTGACCGGCATGGGACGTTTGAGAACTATGCGCTGGCCAAGGAGCGCATCTTTGCCGCGCAGGACGCCAGCGATTTCGCGGTGCTGAACGCGGACAATGAGCGCGCTGCCCAGTCCGCGGCCCGCTCGGCGGCCAAAGTCTATCTGTTCTCCGTCGAGCATTCGGTTGAGCAGGGCGCCTGGCTGGAGCAGGGTTTCGTGGTCTATCGTTCAGCACTGGATGCGGCAACGGAACAGATCATGCCGCTGAGTGGCATCCCTCTGAAGGGCGCGCACAATGTTGAGAATGTGCTGGCCGCGGTGGTTGCGGCGCGGCTGGCAGGGGTTCCGGCTGAGGCCATTCAGCGGGCTGTGGAGAACTTCAGGGCCGTCGAGCACCGCCTGGAATATGTCGCGACTCTCAACGGGATCGAGTTCTATAACGACTCCAAGGCCACCAATGTGGACGCCACGGCCAAGGCTGTGGCCGCGTTCTCCAAGGGCATTCATCTGATCCTGGGCGGCAAGGATAAGAACTCAGACTATACGCAGTTGGCACAACTGCTGCGGGAGCGGGTGTGCGCGGTCTACACGATCGGCGCGGCGGCAGCCAAGATCGAGTCCCATCTGCGCGGGGTGATTTCAATTCACTCGTGCGTGACGCTGGATAAGGCGGTCAACGCCGCGGCCACTGCTGCCCATCCCGGCGATGTGGTGCTGCTGGCCCCGGCCTGCTCGAGCTTTGACCAGTTCGAAAGCTACGAGCACCGCGGCCGCGTCTTCAAGGAACTTGTGAACGAATGCAGGGGTTGGCGGGAATGGCCAAACTCGTAGGCGTCGACAAGTGGATGTTCTTCACCACCGCGCTGCTGATTGTGGCCGGGCTGGTGATGGTCTTCTCCGCTTCGGCCGTGGTGGCGCAGGAGCGTTATCACTCCCCCTATACCTTTGTCGGCAAACAGGCCATCTGGGCGGTGTGCGGCTTGCTCATGCTGCTGGTCCTCATGCATGTGGACTATAACCTCTACAAATCGCCGCGGTTCATCTACCCCGCCCTCTGCACGACCACCCTGCTGCTGGTGCTGGTCTACTTTTTCCCAGGGTCGCACAACACTCATCGCTGGATTCGCTTTGGCGGCTTCTTCACCTTTCAGCCTTCGGAGATCGCCAAACTGGTGACCGTGCTTTTCCTGGCCTGGTTTTTGCACACCCGCCTGGACGCCATGGGCGATTGGCGAGGCACCCTCTTGCGCGCCACGATGGTGCCGGCGGTCTTTGTTCTGCTGGTGGTTTGCCAGCCCGACCTGGGCACAGCGCTGGTGCTGGCCGGCGTGACCGCCATGATGCTGTTTCTTGCCGGCATGCAGTGGAGGTACCTGGTGGGCGGCGTGTGTGTTGGGTTGGCCTGTGTGGGGGGCCTGCTCTACTTTGTTCCATGGCGCTGGGTACGCATTCTGGCTTTCCTTCATCCTGGGGCCGACCCGCAGGGCGCCGGTTTTCACATCAATCAGTCCTTGATTGCCGTGGGCACCGGCGGATTGACCGGCCGCGGCTACATGGAGGGGGTGCAGAAGCTCTTCTTTCTGCCCGAGGCGCACACCGACTTCATCTTTGCCAACATCGCCGAGGAACTGGGGTTTGCCGGCGCCATCGCCATCCTTGCCCTCTTCGTGGTGCTGGGCATTCGCGGTTTGCGCGCGGCGTTTCGCTCCCAGGACTCGTTTGCCCGGCTGACCGCATTCGGAATCACCACCGGTATCGTGCTGCAAGCCTTCTTCAACATTAGCGTGGTGCTGGCGCTGGTGCCTACCAAGGGAATTCCGTTGCCGCTCATCTCCTCGGGCGGCACATCCCTGTTCTGTACCTTGGCCAGTATCGGCATTCTGCTGAATATTACCCGGAAAGTGGACTGAGGGTCCCCTGGGAGGCGGGTTGTTGCCGGCTCTTCATCCGGACGTTGGTAAAATGACGTCAGGCCGGTCAATTCTTCCAGGCCGGCCGCGTTGTCTCATGCTTCCACGTCCGATTGAAAGGCACATCTTTGGAGGAACGGCGCGTTCTCATCGCCGGCGGCGGCACCGGGGGTCATATCATTCCGGCACTTGCCGTGGCCCACGAATTGGTTGAGCGTTACGCGGCCCAGGTGCTGTTTGTGGGCACCGCGCGGGGCATGGAGATTCGGCTGGTTCCCGAAGCGGGCTTTAACCTGCGCCTGATCGATGTGGGACCACTGAAAAACGTCTCTCTCTGGATCCGGCTGCGCACGCTCGTGAGTCTTCCGCGCAGCATTGCCGAGTGCAAGAGGCTGATCCGCGAGTTCAGGCCCGACGTGGTTTTCGGCGTGGGCGGTTATGCCTCAGGGCCTGCCATGGCGGCGGCCTTGCGGCTGAAAGTGCCAGCCATGGTCTTTGAGCCCAACGCGTATCCAGGCCTGGCCAACCGGCTTGTGGGCATGAAGGTGCAGGCCGCAGCAGTCAACTTTCCCGCGGCAGCGGCATGGTTCAATTCGGCTGAAGTGACGGGGATCCCGGTGCGGCCCGAGTTCTTCAATTTGCATCCGCCCAGCTGCGGGGCGCCCCACCTGCTGGTTTTCGGAGGGTCGCAAGGCGCGCGGATCTTCAACAATCATCTGCCTCAGGTCATTGGGGCGCTGCTGGCTGCGGTGCCGGGCCTCACGGTTCTGCATCAGTCCGGGGTGCGCCATGCCGCGACAACCCAGGCAGCCTACGCCGCCAGCGGCGCCGATCCCCAACGCTGGGAGGTGCGGCCTTTTCTGGACGATATGCCGGCGCGCTTTGCCCAGGCTCACCTGGTGATGGCTCGCAGCGGAGCGTCTACCGTGGCGGAACTGGCTGCCGCAGGCAAGCCAGGCCTGCTGGTGCCGTTTGCCGCCGCCGCCGATAACCACCAGAAGTGCAATGCCGATGCAATGGTCAACGCTGGAGCGGCCATGCTGCTGAATGAGTGGGATCTTTCCGTGCCTGGCAAGTTGCAGGAGACGCTCAAGGGACTGCTCACTTCTCCTGAACGGTTAGCTGCCATGGCCGCCGCGGCGCGCACGCAGGCTCATCCCGGCGCAGCGGAAAGGATTGCCGAGCGGCTGGTCACGCTGCAAAGGGAGACGGATTGCAAGTCTTGATACGGGCGGGGCAGGGTGGAACTTCGATCGCCGTGTCTCATTGATCTGCGACCAGTGATTCCGCAAACAGATGCGAGGAAGGCAAAAGGCCCGTCTGCCGAAGCAGACGGGCCTTTTGAGTCATTATCCGGATTTGCCGGTTCAGGCCGGGAGTTTAGCGGCGACCGCCGCCGCCATGTCCGCCGCCACCGCCTGCATGTCCACCGCCGCCGCTGAAGCCGCCGCGGGCGCCGCCACCGCCGCCGCCACCACGGGCTCCGCCGCTAAAGCCGCGAGCGCCGCCTCCGCCGCCTCTAGGGCCAGCGTATCCGCGTCCGCCGCCACCGTAACCGCGTCCCGCTCCGGGATAGGCGCCACGGCCCCCGTAGCCGCCACGACCTCCATAAGCTGAACCTCCGCGGCCGCCGTACCCACCGCGACCGCCGTAGCCGCCGCGACCGCCGTACCCGTAGCCTCCGCGGCCATACCAGCCCCGCCCGTACCACGGTCCGGCGCCAATGAACATTCCGCCGTAGAACCACTGCGGCCCGTAATAACCATAGGGCGCACAGCCGTAGGGGGCGTAAGAGTAGTAGCCCCACTCGCAGTCGGGGGGACCGTAATCCATGGGAGCGGGCACAACCTCGGGGCCGACTCCGATTCCCACACCCACCTGGGCATTGGCCGTTACTGCGAACGGCAGAGCCAGAAGCATTGCTATCTGAACCAGTCGCATACTCCGCATGACATCCTCCTTGTGCTGCCCCGTCCGGCTTGTTTTCCGGACCTGGAAACCGGAGTGAAACTCCGTCTTCAGCACCCGCCGGCTTCCGGGTTTCTCTTCCCAACCGGCTTCTGCACTCTCAAACAACATTTCCGCGGTTAAGTTGCGGTCATCTCCCAAAGAATCGTTCAGCGGGGGAAAAATAGCAAGGAGAATGGCGTTCATCGGTGAGCGGAGGTACCGGAAGCGCACAAAAAGCGGCCCCTCCGGTTGGGAGAGGCCGCATTTGCAGGAGATGTGGGGAGAGATGGCTATCTACGGAATTGGTCCCGGGCGTGATCCCGGTCCACGCGCCGGTCCATCTCGCGGCCCCGATCGCCGTCGAACCGCGCGAAAGGCCGGCGATCGCCGCCGCCGGTGAAATTCCACCATCCGGAGACCCAATAGCCGTTGGCTTCATAGCCGGGGGTCCAGACGTAACCCGGTCCTGGGCGGGGCGGAACATAGGCTGCCGGTCCGCGCGCGCGCAGCTCAAACTCGGCCGCCTGGGCTGTTGTTGCTCCCAGTCCGAAACCGCCTGCCACCACTGCTGCGCCAAACATCCAGTTCCGCATGTTGCTCATGACCTCTCCGTCCCAGCCGGCCCGTTCAGGCCCGCCCGGCTTCTTTCCAGCTGAGGCTTCCATCCTGCTGCCTCCGCGCCCAAGCCGGCTCTGTTCCGATTGAACCTGAAATGCGGCCAAAGGTTGCGCGGCGCGGCAAAAAGAAGTTTCTGCAACTTTCTCGGAGATTGGGGGTTATGGCTGGCTTGCGCGGGTACCGCGGCGCCTTTGGGTGCGAATGTTAAAGTGTAGTTTCAACCTGCATGTTCACCACCTCCCAGCACGCGCATTTCATCGGCATAGGCGGCATCGGCATGAGCGGTATTGCCGAGATTCTGCTCAGCCTGGGAATGAAGGTGTCAGGGTCCGATCTGCGCCGCGGATCTGTGACTGACCGGCTGGCTCAGTTAGGCGCCACCATTTATGAGGGACACGCAGCGGGGAATGTAGCCGGCGCCACGGTCGTGGTCACCAGTTCGGCCGTTTCCGGATCGAATCCTGAAGTGATTGAGGCTCACAGTCGCAAGATCCCGGTGATTCAGCGCGCGGAGATGCTGGCTGAACTGATGCGGCTCAAGTACGGCATTGCCATCGCCGGAATGCACGGGAAGACTACGACGACATCCATGGTGGCGTCTGTGCTCACAGCCGGCGGACTTGATCCCACCGTGGTGGTGGGCGGCCGGGTGGATGCCCTGGGTTCCAATGCGCGCCTGGGGACGACGCAATACCTGGTGGCCGAAGCCGATGAGAGCGACCGCTCGTTTCTCAAGCTCTCGCCCATTCTGGCCGTGGTGACCAACCTGGACCGCGAGCACATGGATTGCTACCGCGACATGGCCGATGTGGAAGGGGCATTTCTGGATTTCATGGACAAAGTGCCTTTCTACGGCGCGGTGACCGCCTGCGTGGACAATCCTCTGCTGGCCGGAATTCTGCCCCGCGCGCGACGCCGCGTGTTCACTTACGGGGTTGCGCCGGAAGCCGATTTTCGCCTGGAGTTCCTCGCCGCCGGGCAGGGGCGGTTTGCCCGGTTCCAGGTGAATACTGCCGCAGGGCCGCTGGGGCCGTTTGAGCTGCATGTTCCCGGCCGCCATAATGTGCTCAATGCTACCGCGGCGGTAGCGATTGCGCGCCAGCTTGAGGTGACCCCGGACAAGATTGCCGAGGGCCTGAATCGCTTTCGCGGGGTGGACCGGCGATTCCAGCACCGGGGCGAGGTTCGCGGCATCACCGTGGTGGACGATTACGGCCATCATCCCACCGAGATTCGCGCCACGCTGGCCGCGGCCCGCGAGTGCGGCCACGGCAAGATTCACGTCATCTTTCAGCCGCACCGGTTCTCCCGAACCCTTGATCTTTTGGACGAATTCAGTGGCGCGTTCAGAGACGCCGATACGGTGATTGTGCTGCCCATTTATGCCGCCAGCGAAGAGCCGATTCCCGGCGTGACAGCCGAGCGGCTGGCCGGCCGGATTGAGGGGCCGCAGGTGAACTACGCTCCGGAGTTTGCCGCTGCCGTGGCGGCGGTATTGGTCCAGGCCCGCGAGGGCGACCTGGTGTTAACGCTGGGCGCCGGCAGCGTGAGCCAGTTGGCTGCGCAGATTCTGGCCGCGCTGGAAGCGGAATAAAGGACAATGGAAACGTGGCAGGAATTCTCTTTATCATTTCGGCGCCGTCCGGCTCGGGCAAGAGCACGCTGGTAAGCGAAGTGCGCAAGCAGTTGAGCGGGATCGAGTTTTCGGTCTCGTGGACCACGCGCGCGCCGCGCGGCTCAGAGCAGGATGGCCGGGAATACCGCTTTACCGCCCGCGAGGAGTTTGAGCGCATGGTGGCCGCGGGCCAGTTTCTGGAGCACGCCGAAGTTTTTGGCAACTACTACGGCACGGCGCGGCGATCGCTGGAGGAGGCGCGTGCAGCGGGGCACGACCTGCTGCTGGACATCGATGTGCAGGGAGCGGCGCAGGTGCGCGCCTCGATGCCGGAAGCGGTGAGCATCTTTGTTTTGCCGCCCAATCCCAAGGTGCTGCGCACTCGGTTGCGCAATCGCAGCCGCGCCGAGGGCCACGTGAACGAGGCCGAACTCTATCGCCGCCTGAGCGAAGCCAGTGTGGAGATTGAGAATTATCGCGGATACGGCTATATTCTGGTCAACGACATTTTGGACCGGGCGGTGGCGCAGTTGGAGGCCATTGTGCTGGCGGAGCGGTTTTACCGCAATGGCGAAACCATCGCTTACCGTTCGAGCCGGGTGTTGGAGGTGGCCGCGGCCTGCCGCCAGCAAAACGCGCAGGACCGGCTCAAACCCGTGTTGGAGGCATTCGGCATTCTCGGCTCCAACGGCGGCCAACAACTACTGAACTTTGAAGGGGACTCCGATGACGATTGAGACTGAATTCGACTCGAACTACCGCAAGGTTCTGGTCGCGGCGCGGCGCGCCCGGCAGTTGCAAAACGGCTCCGGCGCTCTGGTTCAAACCCAATCGACCAAGCCCTGCCGGATAGCCCAGGAAGAGATCAGCGCGGGCAAGATCGCCTACGTGAAGACCCAGACAGAGGTCGTGAAGCCGCTGGTGGAAGGGCCGGCGGTGCCGATCCTTTTGAGCTAGCCGGGGCAGTCGCGCATGAGTGCGCGCTCACAGCCTGCCAACTGTCGTATTGATCCGCGGGGACCTTTGCTGATCATGGCAGCGAGCCGGCTGAATGTCCCTGGAGGGCGGGACGTGTCAGTTGCATCCCGCATCGGCCTTTCCGCATTTCACAATCGAAACGTTCTACAATCCAGTTATGCGAGTCACGGTGGGCGTCTCCGGCGGAATTGCCGCGTACAAGGCGGCGGAACTGGTGCGTGCGTTGCAGCGCCAGGGGCTTGACGTCCACGTGGTGATGACGGCGGCGGCGTGCAAATTTGTGCAGCCACTTACCTTTGCCGCGCTCACGGGACATAAGGTGCTCACCAGCTTGTGGGACGATACGGGGACGGGCGAGACCGCGTACGGGGAGTCGGGCGAGCAGAACGGGATTGAGCACATCGGCGAGGCGCAATGGGCGGACGCGCTGGTGGTGGCTCCGGCCACGGCGAACATTCTGGCCAAGTTTGCGCATGGGATTGCCGACGATTTTCTGACCACGATGTACCTGGCGACGACGGCTCCGGTGCTGGTGGCGCCGGCGATGAATGTGAACATGTGGGATCATCCGGCGACGCAGGCAAACCTTGAGACACTGCGCCAGCGGGGCGTGCGGGTGGTTGAGCCGGGGACGGGCGACCTGGCCTGCGGGATGGTGGGCGCGGGACGGCTGGCGGAGCCGGAGGCGATTGCCGACGCGGTGCTCAATGCGCTGGGCCGCCGGCACGACCTGGCCGGCGAAGTGGTGCTGGTGACTGCCGGAGGCACACGCGAGGCGCTGGATCCGGTGCGGTTCCTGGGCAATCGCTCCAGCGGCAAGATGGGCTACGCGTTGGCCGAGGCGGCGCAGAGCCGCGGCGCCAGGGTGATTCTCGTCAGCGGGCCTTCCGGGCTGCATCCTCCGCCGCATTGCGAGCTGATCAAGATCGTCACCGCCGAGCAGATGCGCCAGGCGGTGATGGAGCGGATGACGGAGGCCACGCTGGTGATTAAAGCGGCCGCGGTGGCTGACTATCGTCCGGTCAACGTGAGTGAACAAAAGCTCAAGCGCACTGGACCCTTGACGCTGGAACTGGCGCCGACCGAGGACATTCTGGCCGAAGTGGTGCGGCGGCGCAGGCCGGGGCAACTGATTGTGGGCTTTGCCGCAGAGACGGAGAATCGCATGGAGAATGGCCGCGCCAAGCTGTTACGTAAGGGCGCGGATGCGATTGTGGTGAACGATGTTTCCGGCGAGGGCGTGGGCATTGACGCGGACGTGAACGCGGCTACGTTTCTCACTCTCTCGACTTCGATCGAGTTGCCGGAGATGCCCAAGAGGCAACTTGCGGACCGGATCCTGGACGAGATTCTTACCCTGCGCAGGCCGCGGTCGGTGGTGGTTGAATTGGACGAGGGCGAGGACGAGAAGGCGCGGCAGGACCGGGTGCTGCGCGAGACGCTTGCCGTCGGCGCGCGCCGGCAGATCGTTATGGAGAGCTAGCCTTGGCAGGACTTGATCGCGCGACCGGTGAAGCGCTGTTGGCGCGCGTGCGTTTCTATCGCGATCTGGGCCTGACCGAGTTCTATCGCCGTCCGGTGGACCCGGCGCTGCTGGCGCAGTTGTCTGCCGAGGCGGCAGCGTTGGACGCCGCGCCAATAGAAGACCACGCAACGCAGCACGGGATTCAACCCGGGCCCCAGGAGGAAAACCCCATCGCACCCCGCAAGCCGATCCAGGCGCCACCCGAGGTGGCCGCTGCTGTTCCTGCTTCAGACCGTGTTGCCGCGCTGCAACTGATCCGCGACGAGATTGGCGATTGCACGCGCTGCGCGCTGCACACGGGGCGCAACAAACTGGTGTTTGCCGACGGCGACGCGAATGCGCGGCTGATGTTTGTGGGCGAAGGCCCAGGGGCCGACGAGGACGCGCAGGGGCTGCCGTTTGTGGGGCGCGCCGGGCAACTGCTGAACAACATGATCGCGGCGATGGGGCTGAAGCGCGAAGAGGTCTACATTGCCAACGTGGTCAAGTGCCGGCCGCCGGGCAACCGCACGCCGGAACCGGAGGAGGGCAATACCTGCTCTCCGTTTTTGTTCCGGCAGATCGATGTGGTGCGGCCGCAGGTGCTGGTGGCGCTGGGGGCTACGGCGGCCACTTATTTGCTGGGTTCGCGGCAGCCGCTGGCTGGACTGCGCGGGCGGGTTCATGCGTTCCGTGGGATGCAGTTGATTGTGACCTATCATCCGGCTTACCTGCTGCGCGATCCGCGGCAGAAGAAGGAAGCCTGGGCGGACTTGCAGATGGCGATGAAGGAACTGGGGCTGAAGCCGCCGGCGAAGAGCTGATCGACTTATGGGCCGGGGCGTTGGCGGCTCCGGACAGGAATCATCCAAAATTCATCGAAAAACTATACGGGTGCGGTAGATTGGAGAAATCGCCGGCACTGGGATTTTTGTGTCTGATGGCTGGGAACCCGGTGCAGGAGCAGTTTTCAGGAAGGTGACACGTGAGAGCTGTATTCACGATTGAGCTGGCGAAGAACGATGCGGGTCACTACCCGGCGGACGAAGAGATCGCGGGTTTGATGGAGGGGCTTGGCCGGGGATTCAGGGATCTGGCGGATGCGACGCCGGAACACATCCTGGCGATTCTGAACGCGCAGACGCCGAGCCACACGAGCGCCTCTGCCGACCGGGCCGGCGCGCTGGCGCCGCACCGGGGGCCGGGAGAGACGCGGCCGGAGCTCAATTATGAAGAACGGCGCTACCATTATTGCGTGCTGGCAAAGGAGTTGTTCAGCGAGATGCCGGAGGTGGCGGCGGCGGAGATGAACGGGGTGATCTTCCTGGGCTGCGTGCAGAAGATGCAGACGCTTTTTTTTCTGACGCGGATGAATCAGAGGGAAGTGACTTTCCGGTTGTTGCAAAGGGAGTTGCCGCGCCTTCAGGCGTCGACCGCGGAGATCGTGAAAGACCTGATCTCAGTGGGGCTGGTCGGGGGCAAGCGGCGGTATGAGGACGTTGAAGTGCACGTCTACGAGCGGAACTACGATCGAATTGTGATCAAGGGGCGGGTGATCACGAACCAGTTGTATGAGACGTGGCGGGACAACCACAAGGATGTGCTGCTGTTTATTGTTCCGCTGCTGCTGCTTTCTCCCACGGCATTCATTCTCGATCACCAGGATATGCTGGCGCACGCGATGACGAAGTTCTGGTTCTCGGAGTTGGAGAGACTGAGCACGGCGCTTTTGACCACGTCGCTTGTGAGCGCGCTGGGGGTTGTGCAAACCTGGTTTCAAATCAGGCGGATGAAGCTGATTGACTGGTCGGTGAAGACCGATCACCACCATCGGCGCGGGAGATAGCGGGCAGAGAGCCGTGGGTGAGTAGGCCGTGTTGAGGGCTTTCATGGCACAACGCACGGAATGGGTTTCTGGGAGTTGTGCGGCGGCGGCCGGCTGGCGCGCGCCGCAGATTCGCGTGCAATTCTTCGTTTTGCCCGCACGCCTGGGTTCCGGCCCTCTGTTGGCTTGAGGAGCTGCGGGAAAGGCCCTGATCGGAGCAGAACGCTGGAAGGGGCCTTGGCAGGGGCTGAAGCCCGCTATGATATTGCGGCACTTGCGGCCCGCGACCCAGAGGGTACCCCGAGTCAGGCCCTGTTACAGAGCCCCCTGCGAATTGATTCTTCTCGCAAGTTGTGAAGCCGTGCCCTGTTACTTGCCGCGGCGAGCTCCCTCCGAATTGAGTTTTTGCGCAAGTTGTTGAGCCTGTCTTTCCGCATCTCTCACGTTTCCTCCGCGTCTCTCGCCTTTCCGTGGTGCGGCGATTGCCGGCTGTTGTCTGCAAATCGGGGCTGGGACCGGTGCCGGCTTGCACTTGGGATTTACTATGGTTGGTTGCGGTGGGAACCGCCGAGTAAGGGGATGCAGATGGAGAAGATCACGCGCCGTTCGATGATCAGGACAACAGGCCTTGCGGCCGGGGCAGCAGCCGCGGCGCGGGGCGCAATGGGCACGCCGTTGAGCGGGATGGCTTGGATGGCGGGCGGCGGGAAGGTGAACGCGCTTCCGGGGGTTGCCGGCGAAGAGAGCGCAAGCGCATCGGCTGCGGGAGCGGCGGGGATTCCAGCGTGGGGACTGGGGCCGTTTGTGCGCGACGACGGGGCGGATCATATTGGGGCGCGGGCAGAGAGCGTGTTTGCCTGTCCGGTGACGGGGAAAGTGATTGCCTGGGAGAACAAGGACGTGTTGTGCGCGGCGGCGGCGGTGAAGGATGGGAAGGTGTTTCTGTTCTACCGCGCGGAGGACAAGTCGCGCGGCGCGAGTTGGGGCACGAGCCGGATTGGCCTCGCAGTCAGCGACGACGGGCGGCATTTCAAGCGGCATCCGGAGCCGGTGCTTTACCCGGACAATGACTTCATGAAGGAGTACGAGTGGCCGGGTGGATGCCAGGATCCGCGGGTGGCACAGGCGGAGGATGGCAGTTATGTGATGACCTATACCGCCTGGGATGGGCAGTTGGCGCGGCTGTGCTGCGCGACGTCGCGCGACTTATATAAGTGGACGAAGCAGGGCCTCGCGATCGGGACTTGCCACAAAGGGAAGTATCGGGATTTCTGGTCGAAGTCGGGCGCGATTGTCTGCCGGCGCGAGGGCGAGCGGTTTATCGCGGAACGGATCAACGGGAAGTACTGGATGTACTTCAACGACACGGGATTGATGCTGGCCACATCGGATAACTTGACGGACTGGAATGTTGTGGAGGATGGGAGCGGGAATCATCTGACGGTGCTGCCGATGCGGCCGGGCGGGATTGACAGCGTGGTGACGGAGGGCGGTCCGCCGGCGTTTTTGACGGACAAGGGGATTTTCATGATTTACAACGCGGGGGCGAACGGGCGGCCAGACTTGGGGTTGACGGGGACGGTTTGGGCCGTGTCGCAGGCGCTGTTCGATGCGAAGGAGCCGGCGAAGTTGCTGGAGCGGATGGATCATGATTTCTTTCATCCGGAGCGGGATTTCGAGATCAGACATGCCGGGCCGGCGGAGGGCGGGAATAGCAATGTGACGTTTGTGGAGAGCCTGGTGTGGTTCAAGGGTGAGTGGCGGTTCTATTACGGATGCGCGGACTCGGTGGTGGCTTCGGCGGTGTACCGGCCGGCTGCGGTGGGGCCAAAGGCCTTCCGCCGGTAGAGCTGACCCATGTGGTATCCCACCCTTCCGCGGTGAAACTGCGGAAGGATGGGGCACCCACCTCTGTGGTTGGGTCAGTAGAGGGATAGCGGAGGGATGTGGTGTCCCAGGTCTCAGAATCGAGATCTCCGCCCCACGGACCAGGACCCGTCCTACATGGGGCACCCGCGCGCTCGATGCCGGGAGAGGACCAGGGATCTGTCAGGATTGGGTGAGGAGCGAGAACTCGGGATGGAGCCGCTGGTTGAGGCAATCGGTGTGGCAGGTGAGCTCCTGCACTTCTTCCCGGTCGCGGTTGGTGCTCAAGTGGAGGAAGCAGGGATTGGTGAAGTCGACCTTGATCTCTTCATGACAGAAGCAGCAAACCCACTCTGAGTTCTTCATCGTCTACACTTTCCGTGTATCGAAAGAAAAATGCGTTCCGGGCCGGACTTGCCGGCCCCTTCTCAGCAGAATCTACCCTTGATCGCGCCACAAGACCACGCCTCCGAGGAGGCCGGTCTCGTTGGAGATGATGCTTACATTCTTGGCCGGGGTGAAGAGGATCTTCTTGGTGTTGCCGCCGCCGAGGTACAGGTGGTCCCAGTTGAAGAGCTGCTCGGTCTGCTTGATGGCGGCTTCGAGGAAGTCGTTCCAGCGGGCCTTGCCGAACTTGTCGAGGCCGCGGCGGCCGACGTAGTCCTCGTAGGTCATGCCCTTCTTGCGCCAGGGGTGGTGGCCGAGTTCGAGGCCGGGGACGAGGTGCCCGTTGGTGAACAGGGCCGCGCCGAGGCCGGTGCCGAGGGTGAGGACGAGCTCGACGCCTTCGCCCTTGATGGCTCCATAACCGGCGACATCGGCGTCGTTGCCGACGCGGACGGGCTTGCCCCATTTCTTTTCAAGTTCAGCCTGGAGCGGGAATCCCTTGGCCCAGTCGGGATGGAGGTTGAAGCCGAGATAGGTGCATCCGTGCTTGATGACGCCGGGGAAGCCGACGGAGACGCGATCGAAGTCGCCGACGAGCTTGCGGAGGTCGCCGAGGGCGTCGAGGACGGCCTGGGGAGTGGGGACGGCGGGAGTGACCACGCGCTGGCGTTCGCTGGCGGGCTTGCCGGCGGCGTCAAGCAGCAGGGCTTTGAGGCCGGAGCCGCCGATGTCGATGGTCATGGTGATGGGGCCGGTTGGGGTGGTGGAAGCGACGGGGGCGGCGGGCGTGGAAGGTTTGGATGCCATCAGCAGGAATTGTACTGCCTGAGGCCCGGAATGCAACGTGTCAATTATTCCGGGCCTCCAGGCCTATTTGTTGAGGGCGGGTTCGGGCTGGAACTCCTCGTTCATCCAGTTGGTTACGGCGTCAAAGCCTTGGGGACGGCCAAGGAAATCCTTCACGAGATCGGCTGCCGGCTTGGTGGCTCCGGGCTCAAGCACGCTCCTGCGGTAGCGCATGGCGGTGGGACCGTCGAGCAGGTTTTTGTTGTCGAATTGCGCAAAGAAGTCCAGGGCGATGACCTTGTCGAGAACGTAGGTGTAGTAGTTGGAGGCGTAGCCGGAGAGGTGGGTAAACGAGGCGTAGAAGTAGTTGCCCTCAAGCAGCGTGTACGGCATGAAGCGGGCGCGATCGGCCTTCCAGAGGGCATCGAAATCCAGCGTGGAGGGGTCCTGGTCATGCACTTGCAGCGAGAAAGTGGAATAGACCAACTGGCGCTGGAGCCAACTTCCGCGGCCAAAGGCGCTGGCGCGGTTCATTTTGGCAATGAGGCCGGGAGGGATGGTTTCGCCGGTCTGGTAGTGCTTGCCGAATGAGGCGAGGATGGTTGGGTCGTGGAACATCTCCTCGAGCATCTGGGAGGGAGACTCGACAAAATCGCCTTCGACGTTGAAGCCACCGGCGCCGGACCACTCGCCCTGGCTGCCGAGGATGTGGTGCATGAGGTGGCCGAACTCGTGGAAGAACGTGACGACGTCGTCAAATTGCAGCAGTCCCGGCTCGCCCGCCGTGCCGCCGGAGAAGTTGCAGGTCAACATGCCCTCAGGAATCTGGCGGCCCTTGATTCCGGGAACGACGGGCGAGCTGGAGAACCACTTGTCCTTGCCCTCGCGGGGGTGCATGTCAAGATAGATGCGGCCGATGAGCGGGCGCTGGCCGGGCTGTGCGGCGTCGAAGACGTCAAAGGTGGCCACGGACTTGTCCCAGACCTGGGCGCCGGGCACGGGCTTGAACTCGAGATGGAAGAGCCGCGCGGCGGTCTTGAGGATTCCCGCCTGCACCTGCTCGTACGGAAAGTAAGGGCGAACGGACTGCGCGTCAAAGGAGAACCGGGTGCGGCGATACTGCTCAGCCCAGTAGTTTCTGTCGGCCTCGGAGATGCCGGTCAGGCCGGGCTGCTGCGTTTTGGCAAAATCCAGCAGTTCGGTGAATTCGCGCGAGGCCGCGTCGCGCGAGGCTGCGTCGACCTGGTCGAGCAGGGTACGCATGTTGGCTGCCGAGCCGATCATCTGGTCGGCGGTGGCAAGGTCGGCAAAGCGGGCGTAGCCCAGAATGGTGGCCAACTGCTGCCGCGCCGTGAGCAGGTCAACCAACACCTTGACGTTGGCCGGATAGGCGCGCCGGTTGTAGGTCAGATACATCCGCTTACGCAGTTCGGCGTTTTTGGCGAAGGCCAGCACGGGCTCGACGTCGGGCTGATCGGTGGTCAGCGTGTACGTGCCGTCGGCGGCCGGCGGGTGCTTGGCGATAAAGTCGGCGGGCAACCCATCCAACTCGTCTTTGGTGGCCGTGAAGCTCAGCACCCCGTCGGAGACGTTGCGGTTAAAGGTGAGCGAGAGCGCGGTGATCTTGTCCTGGATGGCGCGAATCCGGGCGCGGGTAGCGTCGTCCTTGTCCACGCCGGAGAGCCGGTACTCCAGCAAGGTGCGTTCCAGGTAGTGGCGCGTTGCCGGGTCATGGGCGGGCACGGGGATGGATGCCAGGGCCTGATAGACCTTCTGGTTCAGGCTCAGCTCGGTCTGGGCGGTTGAAATGACCGAGACCATGGCCTGGGCCTTGTCGCGCAAGGGCGCGGCGTCGCCTACGGAAAACAGCATCTGGGCGTTGTTGCCGGCAATGGCGAGCTCGTTTTCCGCATCGTCAAAGGGACGCAGCGTGTTTTCAACGGTGCGCGGCCCGTTGACCGCGAGCAGCTTGTCGAGGGCTGCCTTCTCGGCCGCCAGCCGCTGTTTGACCCACGATTCCAGTTGCGCTGGGTCGTTGCCGCTCTTCCAGGCATGCAGGGGATCGGCGGCCGCGGCTTGCGCGGGGGCCTTCGCAACACCGGCAATGAGAACTGCCAGTAACAGGTTGGCAATAAGGAGCTTCTGGGTAAAGCGCATGGGCCATTATCCCACTGAACGAAGGGCTGTGGAAGCTTCTCCTCCGGTTTGCCGTCCCATCCCCTAAACTGAGTCTTGCCTCCCATGCCCGCTTATTGCGAAGTTGCGTTGCCGGTGCCGCTGGACCGCGTATTTACCTACGCGGTGCGGGAGGGCCAGGCTCCGCGGCGCGGGGCGCGGGTGATTGTGCCCTTCCGGGCTGAAAAGTTGATCGGCGTGGTGACGGCGCTGGATGTGAAGGCGCCAGCGGATTTCGAGGCGCGGTTTCTGGAGGCGGTGCTGGATGAAGAGCCGCTGCTGAGCGACAGCTTGCTGGGGCTGGGGGAGTGGATGGCGCAGTACTACCTGGCGCCGCTCGGCGAGGTGTTGCGGGGGATGCTGCCGCTGATGGCCGAGGTGCGGCGGACGCTGTATTACCGGATCACGGATTTGGGGCGGGATGAGCTGGCGGGGCGGCTGGATGGGGATGGGCTTCGGAGTGGAAAGCGTGCCTCCGGGGCTAGAGTCCCTCTCAACTATGACGCGAGTATGCGGGGGTTGAAGTTCCACCCCTGCGACGAAGACCTGTCGCCGGGGGCCCCGGAGAAACCCCCGCCTCCCTGCGGGCCTGAGATACCCGCAAGCTCCCGGGTCTCAAAAGCGAGACCTGGGGCACCCGTTGGCCGGCGGCGGGGCAGGCTCTCGCCCGAGGAGCAGGACCTGGAGCAGCGGGTGCTGGAGCGGTTGGCTGCGGGCGAGGCGGTGAAGGTGTCCACGCTGCGGACGGCGACGGCGGCGACGCTGCCGGTGCTCGCCGGCCTGGTGCGGAAGAAGTGGATTGCGCGGGAGACGGCGGCGGCGGAGCGGGATGCGCGGCGGGTGGAGCGGGTGGCGGTGCTGATTCCCGAGGCTCGGCTGCCTTCGCTGACAGAGAAGCAGCAGGCGATCCTGGCCGAGCTGGCGGCTTGCGGAGGCGAGTTGCCGCTGGCGGAGCTGCGCAGGAAGGAGTTGCCTTCTTCGACCTTGCAGACGCTGGTGCGGCGGGGGCTGGTGCGGATCGAGGAGCGGGCGGCGGTGTTTCACTTGGGCGGCATTGAGCCGGCGGCGGGGCCGCTGAAGCTGAATGAGCCGCAGATGGAGGCGCTGGCATCCATCGCGACGGCGCTGGGGGGATTCCATCCGTTTTTGCTGCATGGGGTGACGGGGTCGGGGAAGACAGCGGTTTACCTGGCGGCGATGCAGAGGGCGCTGGACAAGGGGCTTTCGTCGATCCTGCTGGTTCCGGAGATTGGGCTGACGCCGCAGACGGCAGGGCTGCTGGATGCTGCGTTTGGCGAGAAGGTGGCGCTGCTGCACTCGGCGCTGACGCCGGAGGAGCGCAGCGAACAGTGGCGACGGATCAAGAGCGGCGATGCGCCGATCGTGGTGGGGACGCGGTCGGCGATTTTTGCGCCGGCGCCCAGGCTGGGGCTGATCCTGGTGGACGAGGAGCACGACCAGAGCTACAAGCAGGAGGAGACGCCGCGCTACAACGCGCGGGACGTAGCGGTGATGCGGGCCAAGCTGGAGGGGGCGGTGGTGGTGATGGGGTCGGCCACGCCGAGCCTGGAGAGCTGGCAAAACACCATTGGGCAAAACGGGGTGCCGGGCAAGTATACCCGGATCGAGATGAAGGACCGTGTGATGAACCGGCCGCTGCCCGAGGTGGAACTGATCGACATGCGGCGGGAGTTCCAGGAGACGGGGCAGGAGCAGCTTTTTTCGCGGAAGTTGGTGAGCGAGATTACGGAGGCGCTGGGGCGCGGGGAACAGGCGCTGATTTTGCTCAACCGGCGGGGGTACTCGTTTGCGGTGATCTGCCGGGCGTGCGGAGAGAAGCTGGAGTGCCGGAACTGCGCCATTTCGCTGACGCATCATAAGCCGCCGGCCGAAGACGCCGGAATTGCGCGGGAAGGGCAGCGGCTGGAGTGCCACTACTGCGGATTTCGCGCGGTGGTGCCGGCGCGGTGCCCGAAGTGCGACAGCGAGCATTTGTACTACCTGGGCGCGGGATCGGAACAGGGCGAGGAGCGGCTGGCGGAGATATTTCCGGGAGCGCGGATTGGCAGGATGGACCGGGACACGGTACGCGGGCGGCACGATTTGGAGCGGCTGCTGGCGCGGTTGCACTCGGGGGAGATCAACCTGCTGGTGGGCACGCAGATGATCGCCAAGGGGCACGACATTCACGGCATCACGCTGGTGGGGGTGGTGGGGTGCGATCACTCGCTGTCGATGCCGGATTTTCGCGCGGCGGAGCGGGTGTTCCAACTGATGACGCAGGTCTCGGGACGCGCCGGGCGTGGAGCGTTGCCGGGGCGCGTGGTGGTGCAGACGTATTATCCGGATCACTACGCGATTGTGGCGGCGAGTACGCATGATTACCTGAGCTTTGTGGAGCGGGAACTGAAGTACCGGCGGTGGATGCACTATCCGCCGTTTGGCGTGCTGGCGAATGTGCTGGTGCAGGGGCCGGAACTGGCGGAGACGGCGGGGTGGGCGTCCGTCCTGGGCAAATACTTCGTCCAAAATCAGAACAGCGGAGCTGTGCGGGTGCTGGGGCCGTGTACTGCGCCGATTGCGCGGATCAAGGGGACCTACCGGTTCCATTTGATTTTAAAGGCGGGGTCAAGGAAGGCGCTGAACGCGGCGCTGCGGGGGATGCTGGGACACGCGGAGGCGGCGGGGGTTCCGCGGCGGAATGTGGTGGTGGATGTGGATGCGCTGCGGCTGATGTGACCACCTGCGGTGGGGCCAACTGCCTTCGGCCGGGAGAGCTCACCTATGTCGCGTCAATCCTCCTCAAAGAGCTCTTCGTGGGTTCCGGTTCTTTCCAGATGGACGTTATCTGCGGTAGCGGAGTAGATCAGCACCCAATCCGGTTCAACGTGAGCATCGCGGTATCCGGCCCAATTGAGTTTGAGTGGGTGGTCTTTGTATTGCGGGGGCAAGGGCTGCCCGGCGAGGAGAAGCTCGATCAGGTTTTTGAGTTTTTCGAGGTCTTTGCCTCTCTTCTGGAGCCGTTTCGCGTCGCGGTGAAACTGGGTTGAGTAGCTCGGCGAACGCATTAGATTCCCAGCTTGTTGAAGAGATCGGCGGCATCTTTGGCGTGATGGACTTCAAGGCCCTTTGCGGTCTTTCGCATGGTCTCTCGCGTGAGTTTGTTGGGCTTGAGGTCGAACGGCAGAGCGTTCTCGTTGGCGACTCGGGTGAGAACGATGCGCATCACGTCGGAGACGGTGAGGCCCATCTCATCAAGGACGGCGGTGGCCTTGTCTTTCACCTCAGCGCTGATTCTGGAGCGGACAACGGCGTTTGCGGCCATGGATTCATCGTAGCCCATTTGGGCTACATTTGCGAGAGATTCCAGCCATGCCTCCTGCGGTGGGGCCAACTGCCTTCGGCCGGCGGGGTTGTGCTTGTCCCAGGTCTCAAAGACGAGACCTTGGGCACCCGGTGTCAGTCGGACTGCTTGCCCCGTTCGAGTTTGCCGGCATCGTAGCCCTTGGCCGCCAGGCGACCCGCAATTTCCGCATAGAGCTTGTCATCCATCTTCGCCGTGCGACTCAAAATCCAAAGGTACTTACGGCTCGGTTCGCCGATGACCGCGTATTCGTAACTCGGGCTCAGGTCGATAATCCAATAATCCCCAAAGAACGGCCAGAAGAATGTTACCTTGAGCTTTGAGCCGGTCTTCTGGTCAACAACCTGAGCCCAGCCGTTCGATTGGGTGAGCTTGCCTTCGCAAGTCTTGCAGGTATTCACCACGGTGATTTTGCCGTCGGAACGCAGGGAATAAGTTGCCGTCGCATTGCTGTCGCACTTGCGCTCGAAGCGATTGGGGTACCTTGCGATTTCAAACCAGCGACCCGTGTAGCGGTTCAGGTCAACCTTCGGGACCGATTCCAGGGGAACCTCGCCGGATGCGGCTTGAGCCACCGAAAACACCCCGGCCAAAGCGAGGCCAAGATAGATAAGCTTTCGCGAATTCATCGACAATCTCCATAGTCTTGCCATGCCGGCACGAATTCACCCGTGAGAGCCGCCACATAGGAGCAACACGGCAGGACCGGACAGTCAGCCTCGGTTTGAGGAAGCTTGGGTTCCTGCGCTACCTACATTGTCTACTGAAGTTGCAGTTTCTCGATTTCAGCCACTTCTCCAGCCCCCTTGGCATAGAGCGCCTCTTCATCGGGAGCAAGCGCGTACAGCAGCTTGAGAAACTCTCCGGCGTGGACACGTTCCTCGTCGGCTATGTCCTTGAGCACTGCCACGGCGAGCTTGTTTTTAGTTGACTCGGCAAGCTGCATATACATCTGAGTTGCTTCGTACTCGGAGGCGACCATAAAGCGAATCGCCCGGACGAGCTCCTCGTCCGTGAGCTTTCTGCCGTTCGCCAACTCTGAAAAGGGTGACCCGAACTGTGGCATATCGTTCTCCTCTGCTTCCTGCACCTTGACACGCTCAAGCCCGTATTGCGAGCCCGTATTGCGAGCCCGGCTTGCGGCTTTGCGGGCTATCCCGTTTGTAGTTCCGCTGCTTGCAGAGGTCTGAGCGGGATTGACCATCGCGGCAATGTCGGTCCAAAGGGACCGAGCGCGTCCACCACGGAAGAAAGAAAGGCCCCGGGATCGATAGCCTCAGGTTCTCTATGCGTCTGGCTGAGAGAGGGGTACTCCGTGCGGGGTACTTCATGGTCCTCTCCCGGCCGCGGCGCGGTGTCCCGCCGGCTTTATCGGGGGGCGGTGTTGAAGGGGTCGAGGTGGAAGAAGTTCATGAGCGAGTTCTGGTAAAAGGGCATGGGGGTGAAGGTGAGGACGAGAATCGAGAGGGCGATGACGGCGAGGAGGACGCGGCCGCGGTCGAGTTGAGGCTCGAGGGGCACCTTGGGGTGACGCATGGCGGGGATGAGGAGGAAGAGGCCCCAGAGCAGCCAACCAACCCAGAAGAGAGTTCCGGCGAGGAAGAGCAGGAAGGGCAGGACGTTGGTAAAGATGCGGTGGAGTTTGGGGGAGATGGAGTAGAGGACGTGGCCGCCATCGAGCTGGCCGCCGGGGATGAGGTTGAGCGAGGTGATGAAGAGGCCGATCCATCCGGCTACGAGCACCGGGTGAGGGGCAATGTGCTCGAAGGACGGGGTCTGCGGATCCCAGTGCACGAGCAGGGCGTGGATGAAGCGGATGGTGAGGGGTTCGCCGCCGAAGCGGACAATGGCGATGGGCGCGTCGGCGGGGGGTTGGACGCTGAGGGCAAAGCCCACGGCGACGGCCAGCGAAGAGGCAAGATAGCCGGCCAGGGGGCCGTAGATGCCGACGTCCATGAGGGCGTTGAGGTTGGGAATGCGGGAGCGGATCTGGATGATGGCGCCGGCGGTTCCGCTGAGCGTGGGGGCGGGCAGGACCCAGGGCAGAGTGGCGTTAACGCCATGCACACGGCAGGCAATGTAGTGGCCGAACTCGTGAATCAGGAGGATGCCGAGGAGGGAGAAGGAGAAGGTCCAGCCGGTGACGAAGAGGTCGGGATGGTCCAAGAGCCAACCCCAGGGCCACAGGTCGCTGTCGCGGACCACTGGGGGCATGCCCTCGATGAAGTTCTGCATGAAGCGAGCGCCGTTGGCCGTTGTGGTGACCACACTGGCGGCAAGCAGAAGCAGCGGCAGGCAGTACTCCCGGAATAAGTAACGCACCTGACTCCTCTACGGCGAGCAACACCGAGACCTGGGAACCAGACCCTTGAGCCGGAGTGGAAAGGCGGAAGAGCCCGGTTTGCTGGGCGGCCGCCGGATCCGCAAGCGGCCGGGTTGAAGTTAGCCTCGCCGAAGCTGGGTTCAACCGTGCTTGGTCTCGCCGCTTTCGAGCGAATGCAGTTCTTTTCCCGGCTTGAAGCGAACCGCTTTTCCGGGGGTGATGCTGACCTCAGTGCCGGTGCGTGGATTGCGGCCGATGCCGGTTTTGCGGGCGCGTACGCTGAAGACGCCAAACCCGCGCAATTCGATGCGCTCCCCAGCAGCCAAGGCCTGTTTGAGGCCCTCGAAGACCGTATCCACGGCGGCTTCCGCCTTGGTACGGGACAAGCCTGTGCGCTCGATCACTTGATGGACGATGTCCTGCTTAATCAATGGAGTAACCTCGCTAGCGCGACTGGATTGACTGAACTGCGCCCTACGGAGGTGATAGTACAGGTTTTGCGGCGATTGTGGAACAGTGGAAATGGGGTGATGTGACTTTGGAGTACATTTTGGATTGAGGAAAACCCGGCTCAATCTGTTTTGGGCGGAGCTGGGAGGTTTGCCGGGAGGCAGACGGGGCGATGCGGGGTAGATCTTCCGGACGGGCAATTTGAGGAGCGGCCGCGGGCCGGGAGTGGGGGCCGTATCTTTCACCCAAGGGGAGTTTTCCCGCAGCCTGTGAAGCCCGTCAACGCCTAACGCCGCGCGAGTTGGGGGGAACACTCCATTGTCAATATGGCGGGCAATTTCGTAAGATGAAACGATCGAGCAAATTGAAGAGCCGCCAGAGCTTAGCCAGAGCAGGCAACGATCCGGAACGGAAGTGGCATGTCGATTCAGAGTGACCGTTGGATTCGGGAACAGGACCTCGAGCACGGGATGATTGAGCCGTTCAGCGAGACACAGGTGAGCGCCCAGGTGATCTCGGATGGTCTTTTGTCGTATGGTTACGATCTAAGCGTCTCAGACGAATTCAAGATTTTTACCAATGTGAACAGCGCGATCATCGACCCGAAGGCATTTGACGAGCGGTCTTTCGTGTCGGTGCGGGGTGAGTCGGTGATTGTGCAGCCGAATTGGTTTGCATTGGCCCGTTCGGTAGAATATTTTCGTATCCCCAGGGATGTATTGACGATCTGCGTTGAGAAATCAACCTATGCGCGTTGCGGAATCACAAGTGAACGTGACGCCATTCGAGCCGGAGTGGGAGGGGTTTGCAACCCTCGAGATATCGAATACCACGCCTCTACCGGCCAGGGTTTACGCCAACGAAGGGCTGTGCCAGATCCTGTTTTTCCGTTCGGACTTGGCCTGCGATGTCAGCTACGCCGACCGGAAGGGCAAGTACCAGAAACAACAAGGGATCGTGTTGCCCAAGCTGTAGAGGCTTGAGGCCGCAGGACCGGTTGGGCGGAGTGCTGGGGAAAGTCCTGCGAGACGGGCGAGGCGGGAGTGTGGCCGCCGGCTTGCGGGGGAGGCGCAGTTCTCCTCAAAGTGATCGGAAGTGAATCGATGTGCTCGATGCGGAATGCCGAGCCGGTCCTTGTGGGACTGGTGGTTGATGAACCTATTCGGATGGAGGGGCTGGCGAGCGTGTTTGACGCACTGCCCGGCGAGGGGTGTTGTCCGTTCAAGCCGGTTTTTGGCAGCATGGATGAGTTGTTGTCTGTTGGCACGCTGGGTTACCTGGTGGTGGATCTGCACTCGGTAACCAACGGTCTAGGGACCCTGGAGGCGATTCGGCGGGCGCGCCACGACCTGCGGTTGATCGTGATCGGTCCGGAGAGCAACGACGAAATGGTGATCAATTCGATCATGGCCGGGGCACGCGCCTACCTGGATTTGACGGCAGGGCCGGAGACGGTGCGCAAGGCCCTGCAAGAGGTGACGAACGGGTCGATCTGGGCGCCGCGGCGGCTGCTCTCCCGATTGATCGACCGGTTGCTCAAAGCTCCCCATGGCAGCCACGACGGCGCGCACCCTCATTTGACCGACCGCGAGCGCCAGGTTCTGGATCTGATCTTGTTGGCGCGCTCGAACCGGGAGATTGCCCGGCAACTGGGGATTGAGGAGCGCACGGTGAAGGCGCACGTGGGCCGGTTGATGCGCAAGACCGGGGCGGACAACCGGATCGAGCTCTCCATGCGGGCGGTGAATGGGTCTCTGATTCCGGAGATAGGAGTTGTCGAGCGGCGACGCGGGGACCGGCGCAAGGCTGGAGCGCCTTCGGGGCCTGGTTACTAAGGAGATATCCAATAGGTTACTTAAATCCCCACTCCTAACGTAATCTTGCTGAGATCAGCAGTTTTCCACAAGATAGTTTACAGAAACAACGCAGATCTGGGGAAAGGAGTTCCCAGGCCGCATGTTTTCCATGAAGCCTGGGAACTCCTCTTTTTTTTCTTTGCCGGCTGCGCACGAATCTCCCGCTCTTCCTTCACCTTCCTTCACCCATGACATTCCAGGGAGTCTCGCAGGCCGAGGCGGATGCATGATTGAGCTCGTTTGCCGCTACAGACAGGGCCGAACTGAGCCGCAATGTGAGCATTGAAGTTTATCGAGGAAGCAGGTTCCATCCCAACCTCAGGCACATTGCAACGTCTGAAGAACCTGACCGGCGGCGTATGAGGCAGTGCGCGGAGCCGGGGCAGGGGACCGCCAGGTATGCCGAAGTGTTCACTTGGGAACTGCATTCTCTCAGGGAGCGCGGGATGCTATAGGCTGTTTGGGGACCCTTTTGTTGCACCGAGCCGGGTTTGGCGTTGGAGCGAGTCTGCGCCGGGTGCAAGGGGTATTGCCGGAGACAGCAGGACCCCCACTAGAGCAGAATCACGATTCCCGTGCCCTGAAAAGCATCTTGCGGGGTGTTGATTTCTTAAGGAAATCAACACTTTGCTTTCCGGGCGTTGGGTACACCTATGGTGATTCTGCTGTAACCCTCAACCATGCGCGCCGAGCAGGCCGCGAAAGGGAAAGGAACCGGAGATGAAGAAGACAATCGCATGGGTATGTATGTTTGTGGCGATGACGTGCGTTGCGTATGCCGAATCATCGCGCGAGGACTTGCAGGCCCGGATCGACGCGGCGAAGGCGGTGATTGAAGAAGTCATGGCGACGCCGGACAACAGCATTCCGTTCAACATTCTGGAGAAGGCTACGTGCGTGGGCGTGGTGCCGGGAATGAAGAAGGGCGCATTTGTGTTTGGCATGCAGTATGGGCAGGGGGTGGTGATCTGCCGCACGGGCCACGGCTGGAGCGCGCCGGTATTCATTCGCATGGCGGGCGGATCGTGGGGTTTGCAGGCGGGCGGCCAGTCCACGGACCTGGTGCTGGTGGCGGTCAACGACCGCGGATTTCAGGACCTGCTGAAGAACAAGTTCAAGATTGGCGGAGATGCCTCTGCCGCGGCCGGCCCCGTGGGGCGGAATACAACGGCTTCGACGGACTGGAAGATGGGCGCGGAGCTGCTGAGCTATTCGCGCAGCAAAGGCCTGTTTGCCGGGATCGACCTGGACGGGACGAGCGTGAGCCAGAACTCGGACGATACGGAACATTACTACGGCGCGGCGCACAGCTTTGAGTCGGTTTTGAAGGGCAGTGTCGCGGTGCCCGCGGGGGCGGTTCCCTTCGTCAAGACCGTGGCCCACTATTTTGTGGAATCAAAGAGCCGGTAACGGATTTGCAAAGGGATGCGGCGGGCCGGGGATTAGCGGCCCGCCGCCTTTTTTGTTTACAGCGAAGTAACGGGCGGAAAGAATTACACTTGTCGTTTGACCTTGACGATGCGGGAACGGATGGAGTTCGGGTTGGTTTTGGCCGTGGCGCGCAGCCTGGGCTGGATGCCGCGCGGGTTGGCGCGCGGGCTGGCGGAGGGGCTGGCGGCGCTGGTGTATTGGAGCTTTGGGCGGCTGCGACGGGTGGGGTTGCGCAATCTGGAGCTGGCGCTTCCGGAACTGCCGGTGGGGGAACGGCGGCGGATTCTGCGCGGCGTGTACCGGAGCCTGGGGTGGCAACTGGTGGAGTTCTGCCGGATGCCGCGGTACACGGCGGAGAACACGAAGAATTGGATTCGGACGGAGGGGCTAGAGCACTACCTGGCGGCGCAGGCGAAGGGCAAGGGCGTGCTGGTGGTGACGGGGCACCTGGGCGCTTGGGAGCTTTCGAGTTTTTACCACTCGCTGATGGGCTACCCGATGGGGATGGTGATCCGGCGGCTGGATAACCGGCTGCTGGACGCGTTTGTGAACGGGATTCGCTGCCTGCATGGGAACAAGGTGCTGCACAAGGACGACTTTGCGCGGGATTTGTTGCGGGCGATGCGGGCGGGCGAGACGGTGGGGATTTTGATGGACACGAACATGACTCCGCCGCAGGGCGTGTTTGTGGAGTTTTTTGGACGGCAGGCGTGCACGGCATCGGGGCTGGCGCGAGTGGCGCTGAAGACGGGGGCGGCGGTGCTGCCGGGGTTCATGCTGTGGGAGGCAAGTGAGCGGCGATATGTGCTGCACTTTGGGCCGGAGATCGAGTTTGAGCGGACGGGGGATGCGGAGAGCGACATTGTGGCGGCGACGCAGGCCTGTACGCGGGCGATTGAGGGATGGGTGCGGCGGTATCCGGGGCAGTGGTTGTGGATTCATCGGCGATGGAAGACGCGACCGGCGGGGGAGCTGGGGATTTATTGAGGGGGCTTGGGCGGTTTTTCGGGGTCAGCCCGAAGAACAAAAGCGGGTCCTTCGACTCCGCCTCTCGCGATGAAGCTGCGAGAGGCTTCGCTCAGGATGACAGCATCATTTTTAATTTGCAGTGTGCCAGGACTGAAGCCCTGGCCTACCATTCCCATGTGAACGTTCCGTTGGCGCGAGGGAGAGACGCATGAAGCTGGGTGCATTGATCGAGGAGCTGGGCGGGGAGTTGTTGCTGGGGAGCGCGGAGACGGAGGTTTTGCGCGTGAATTCGGCGGAGCGGGCGGGGAGTGGGGAGCTCGTGTTTGCCGAGGATGCGGCGGCTGCGGACGAGGCGTTGAAGAGTGGGGCGGGCGTGGTGGTGGTGCGGAGTGGGATTCGGGAATCGTGGTATCCCACCCATGGCAACGATAAAGCTGTTGCCATGGATGGGGCACGGGGCGGTGGTGGTGGGTCGAGTGCGGGAGAACGGGCCGTTGTGGAATCCCCGGTCTCCAGAAGCGAGGGACCGGGGGCACCCGTCAGTAGTGGTGAGGATGAGGTGACCGACGTTTCCCGATTCGCCAAGTGTGTGGTGGAGGTGAAGCAGCCGCGGCTTTGGTTTGCGCGGGCGGGGAAGCTGCTGGCGGAGAAGCCGGCGGTGACGGGGGTTCATGCTTCGGCGGTGATTGGCGAGGGCGCGGTGCTGGGCGAGGGTGTGAGCGTTGGGGCGTGCGCGGTGGTGGGCGAGAATGCGGCGATTGGCGCGGGGACGCGGATTGAGGCTGGGGCCGTGATTGGCGCGGGGGTGCGGATTGGCGAGGAGTGCAGGATTCATCCGCGGGTGGTGATTTACGCGGGGACTACGCTGGGGAATCGCGTGGTGCTTCATGCGGGGGTGGTGCTGGGGGCGGATGGGTTTGGGTACGTGCGCGATGCGGAGACGGGGCGGTACACGCAGTTTCCGCAGCAGGGGACGCTGGTGGTGGAAGACGACGTGGAGGTGGGCGCGAACTCGACGATCGATCGCGGGGCTCTCAAAGAGACGCGGATCGGGCGCGGGACGAAGCTGGACAACCTGGTGCATGTGGGGCACAACTGCCGGATTGGCGAGGACGTGATCCTGGTGATGGGGACGGGGATCTCGGGATCGAGCACGGTGGGCGATGGGGCGGTGCTGGCCGGGCAGGTGGGGATTGGCGACCATGTGCACATTGGGCCGGGGGTGATTCTGGGCGGGCAGTCGGGGGTGTTCAACGGCAAGACGCTGACCAACGAGAGCGCGGGGGTGAAGCCGGGGACGGTGCTTTGGGGTACGCCGGCGCGTCCTCTGACGCAGGTGCTGCGGGAGATTGCGGTGGTGGGAAGGCTGGCGAAGAAGGCAGGGAAGAGGGAATAGGGAACAGGGAACAGGGAACAGGGAACAGGGAACAGGGAACAGGGAAGAACATTCGTGGCAGTGATTGTGGTTTGCGGGGGCGGGAAGGATGTGGGGAAGACGGCGCTGGTGTGCGGGCTGATTGCGGGGCTGAAGGAGTTTGGGTGGACGGGGGTGAAAGTTACTTCTCACAGCTACGGCAAGTTCGAGGCGGTTTGGGAAGAGAGTTTGGCTGGGCAGGGAACGGATACGGGGCGGTATCTGGCCGCGGGAGCGCGGCGGGCGCTGCTAGTGAGCGCTGGGGACGATGAACTGGGAGCGGTGGTGGAGGGGTTGATGGCGGAACTGGGGCCTGAGGCTCATTGGATCTTCGAGTCGAATCGGGTTCTGAGGCATTTGCGGCCGGATGTTTGCCTGGCGGTGCAGGGCGAATTGACGGAAGAGGTCAAGCCATCTTTTCTGGATTTCGCGCATCCAATCGATGCATGGGTTGGGGTCGCGGAGCAGGATGGCCGAGCGGCCGGCGAGAAACTCACGTTTCAGTTGGCGGCGTTGGAGAGGATTTCGCCGGAGATGCTGGCGTGGGTGCGGGAGCGGCTGGATGCGCAGGCGCAAGGCAGGACGGACTGAGGCGATCGATCACGTCGCGAGGCAATTGGGGCGCCTTGATCACGGGCTTAAAGCAAGCTTTGAAGCTAATCATATCCACTGGGAGCGGGAGGGATTATGGAGCGACGGGATTTTTTGAAGACTGCGGCGGCTGCCGCGGCGATTGGGGTTGCGGCTGGGGAACAACTTGTGGCGCCGCGGCTGGATGCGGAAGAGAAAGCCGCGGAGGGTGGCGGGATGATTTACCGGACGCTGGGACGGACGGGAGAGCGGGTTTCTGCGATCGGGCTGGGCGGTTACCACATCGGGACGCCGGCGATGACAGAAGAGGAGTCGATCAAGCTGATCCGGCAGGCGATTGATCGCGGGATTACGTTCATGGACAACTGCTGGGATTACAACGGCGGGGTGAGCGAAGTGCGGATGGGCAAGGCGCTGAAGGACGGTTACAGGAACAAGGTTTTCCTGATGACGAAGATCGATGGGCGGACCAAGGCCTCGGCGGCCAAACAGATTGACGAGTCGCTGGAACGGTTGCAAACCGACAGGATTGACCTGATGCAGTTTCACGAGGTGATTCGGCTGGAAGATCCGGGCCGGATATTTGCCGAAGGCGGGGCGATGGAGACGATGCTGGAGGCGAAGAAGGCAGGGAAGGTGCGGTATATAGGGTTTACGGGGCACAAAGACCCGTACGTGCATTTGCGGATGCTGGAGTTTGCGCGGAGGCACGCGTTTCATTTTGATTCAGTGCAGATGCCGCTGAACGTGATGGACGCGCACTTCAGGAGCTTTACGCACGAGGTGCTGCCGGTGCTGAACCGCGACGGGATTGCGCCGCTGGGGATGAAGTGTTTTGGGGATCACCACATTTTGGATAGCGGGACGGTGAAGCCGATGGAGTGCCTGCACTATTGCCTGAATCTGCCGATCGCGGTGCAGATTACGGGGATTGACAAGCAGGCGATTCTGGACCAGGCGCTGGAGGCGGCACGGACGTTCAAGCCGATGACGGCGGCGGAGGTGGCGAGCTTGCTGGAGAGGACACGGGGGGCAGCTCTCGAAGGGAGGTTCGAGTTGTTCAAGACGACCAGCGGCTTTGATGGGACGGCGCACAATCCGCAGTGGCTGGGGTGAGAATTGGCGCTGGTTCGAGCTGGGTGAACTAACGTTTGTGGTATCCCACCCTTGCTCCAGAAAAAAGGCGCAAGGATGGGGCACGGGGCTCTTGTGGCGGGTTGAGAGTGGGAGAGCTGAGGTTTGTGGTATCCCACCCTTGCGATAAAAACAAGAACATCGCGAGGATGGGCACCCAGCATCGTCCAAATGCAAGCGGGCTGAGACCTAGTGTCCTGAGTCTAAAGTTCATTGCATATTTTCCGAAGTGCAACCGCAGATCCTTCGACTCACCACCCCCAGGCTGGAGTACGCCTGGGGCCCCGTTCGCTCAGGATGACAGCTTCTTTGGGGAATTGAGGGGTGTCGAATTATGAAGCGAACTTCAGATTCACCACACTAGAAGGGCTTTTCGGTCAGGAACGGCTCGGGTTTGAGGGAGCCGTCGCGCTGCTTGACGAGCATCTGGACCTTGCCCTCGGCGGCGTCGAGTTCCTGCTTGCAGGCAGCGGAGAGGCCGACGCCGTCTTCGAAGAGCTTGAGCGAATCTTCCAGGGCGAGGTCGCCTTTTTCCAGTTGATCGACGATGGTTTCGAGCTTCTTGAGGGATTCTTCAAACGAGGGCATGGAGGCTACTCCGACTGGGGTGCGGGCAGAACGCTGGCGATGACTTCGGCGGCGACGTTGTAGCGGCCGAAGGGGGCGCTGACCTGGACGCCCTGGACGAAGGGTTTGACGGCTTCGAGCATCTCCTGGGCGATAAGGATGCCTTCGCGGCGGGCGGACTCGGGGGTGTCGGCCTGGGCCATGCGGAGCATGATCTCTTCGGGCATGGAGACGCGCAGGTCGTTCTTCATGAATTCGGCGTTGCGGAGGCTGGTGAGGGGCCAGATGCCGGCGATGACCGGAATGCGGTGGTCTTTGATGCGCTCTAGGAAGCTTTCGAGGAGGCGGAGGTCGAAGACGGGCTGGGTGATGGCGTACTCGGCGCCGGCCTCGACTTTATAAACAAAGCGGCGGAGTTCGTGTTCGATGTCGGCGACGCCGGGATTGGCGGCGACGCCGATGGTGAAGTTGGTGCTGGCGCCGATGGAGTTGGCGCCGATGTCGAGGCCGTGATTGAGGCGGCGGACGATGTTGACGAGGCCGATGGAATCGACGTCAAAGACAGAAGTGGCGTCAGGGTAGTTGCCGAGCTTGGGCGGGTCGCCGGTGAGGCAGAGGATGTTTTTGAGGCCGATGGAGGAGGCGCCGAGCAGGTCGGACTGGATGGAGAGCAGGTTACGGTCGCGGCAGGTGTAGTGGAGAACGGTCTCAATGCCGGTGTGCTGCTGGATCTGGATGCAGAGGCTTTGGGCGCTCATGCGGGCCGAGGCGCGGGGCGAGTCGGGGACGTTGATGGCGTGTACGCCGAGCGAGGCGAGGAGGCGCGCGCCCTCAATCTCTTTGGAGCAGTCGATGCCGCGGGGCGGGACGATTTCGACCAGGGTGACGAAGGCTCCCTGGGCGATGAGAGCGCCGATGCGGGAGCGCTCCGCGAGGCGCGCGGGCGGGGTTTCGGTGGTGATGGCGGGCGCGGCATCGCGGCTGGGGACGCGGGCCTGGGCATCAATGGCGCGCATGGCCGAGCGCATGGCGCGGATGTGGTTGGGGGTGGTGCCGCAGCAGCCGCCGACAAACTGCGTTCCGGCGGCGATTGCCTTGCGGGCGAAGCTGGCCATGTATTCCGGCGAGCAGAGATAGATGTTGCGTCCCTCGATGGCGCGGGGCATGCCGGCGTTGGGCATGGCGGCCAGGGGCAGGTGGGTGGCCTTGCGCATGGCCTCGATGGCGGTGAGGACGGTGGAGGGGCCAGTGGAGCAGTTGACGCCGATGGCTCCGGCGCCCCACTCGGTGAGCAGGGAGGCGGCCTGCTGGGGCGAAGCGCCGTCAAGGCAGTTGCCTTCGTCGTCTACGGTGACCATGACGAGGACGGGCAGATCGGGGGCGATTTCGCGGGCGGCGTTGAGGGCCTCGTGGGCCTCGTTGAGGGCGGGCATGGTTTCGACGACGAGGAAATCGACGCCGGCATCGGTGAGGGCTTGAATCTGTTCGGCAAAGGCGGCGCGGGCTTCGTCGAGGCCGGTTTTGCCGAGGGGCTCGAGGCGGACGCCGAGGGGACCGATGGCGCCGGCGACCCAGGCGTCGCCGGCCTGCTTCTCCTTGAGATGCGCGACAGCCTCGCGGGCAATACGGACGCCGGCGGTGTTGATTTCAGCCACCTTGCCGGCGAGCCCATGGCGGGCGAGGCGGAAGCGGTTGGCGCCAAAGGTGTTGGTCTCAAGAACCTCCGCGCCGGCCTGGAGGTACTCCTCATGGACGGCGAGGATGAGGGAGGGATCGGAGAGATTGAGTTCGTCGTAGCAGCGGTTGATGAAGATGCCGCGAGCGTAGAGGACGGTGCCCATGGCGCCGTCGGCGAGGATGGGGCGGTCGGCGAAGATGTCGGAGAATAGGGGCATTCTCTATCCATGCTAAGGCACACGGGGCGAGCGCGCCAACCGGCCGGGCTGCTTTGTTATACTTCGAGTGTCGCAGGCCCGGCAAAAACCGAGTGCGGGGCGGGTTGATTGGAATCCGCAGGATGCGGGATAACTGCCGCCCAGGGTTTTGGATGCGCGGATCAGGCTGCGTGCAAGCGGATCGCCTGGGTTGAAGGTTCTTAAGCGAGGACGGTAGTTCGCAGGGGATGCGGCCGTCGCGGGGCGTGACCTCAGCTGAAGGTCAAGCAGGGCACGGTAGCAGGGCACGGTAGCAGGGCACGGTAACTGGGGAATGCCATCATTCGCGGCTCGAGCCGCGCTTTTCGTCGAGGTAAGGGATTTTGAAGAATAGAAGTCTTTGGATGAGCGCGGCCGCGGCACTGGTGGCCGCAGGCGCATTGGCGGGATGTGGGACCACGACCTATTTCGCAGGCCGGACCCTGCCACCGAGCGGGATTGCCAACCGTGTGATGATCGCGATTCAGAATGCCTCCGCCTCCAACAAGGGCGCGTTGCAGATTGTGGACGCGTACTTTGACACGCGGTACGAATACAACAACATCAGCAAGACGTTCGTGGTGTCCGGATACGGCGGCGCGCTGCCGACGACGATCCAGAACATGCCCGAGGAGCAGGAGGGCGTGGTTTACGGATCGGGGGACGGCAGCCTGACGCCGATCAGCTATGCCAAGGAGTCGGGCAGCGGGGGTTTGTCGGGTTTGAATGCTCTTCTTTTCGCGAGCATTTTTATTACCCGGAACGCGAACTATACGTTTGGCGCGGCGCAGCAGACGCATGTGCTTCTGGTGTATGACCAGACCAGCCCCGGCGGGACCTATGAGCTGGGCCTTCCCGGTGTGTACCGCGTGAGCTTGAATCCCGGCGGTTCGGTGGCGCTGGCCTTTGTGGAGAACTCGAATTCCGTTTACTACGCCAGGAAACTGGACGCCAAGCAGACGGCCGCTTATTCGGGCGGCCCGACCACGTGGCCCAAGGCCGCGGTGGACTGCGAGCCGCGGTCGACGCCGAACTGGTGCGTGTTCCAGGCGCAGAGCCCGGACCATATAGACGCGACCGGCACGTATTACGGCGCGCCGCTGGTGTTTGACCGGCCGACCAAGGCGGTATTCTCTCCGGATGGCGGCACGGCGTACATTCTGAACTGCGGCAAGGAGTGCGGGGGGACGGCAGCTTCAGTGTCGTTGCTGCCGGTGGCGCCGCTGATTTTTCTTCCCGGCCAAGGCTCGGGCCAACTGCCCACGAACGCTGCTTTGAGCGCCAACTGCGCCACGGCAGGCATCGCGAACTCGTGCACGATACCCATCCCTGGGGGCGCGACGAATGCGCTGGTGGCCAGTTCGACGATGTATGTGGTTGGCCAGAAGCAGATGCCCGACGGTTTCTGGGGCGGATATCTGACGGGGGTGAATCTGAGCAGCAACACGGTGATTTCGTCGACCAGCGCGAGGCCGAATCCGGTGGCCATCAGCGATGGCGCGCCGGGGGGCGTGAGCCGCATGTTGCTTGCCGACGACAATACGCTGTGGGTGGGGATGACCAAGTGCAACAACGGCGAACGGTATAACAATCCCAGCCAATATCCGGGCGGCTACGGTTGCCTGACGATGGTTGACACGTCGAACAACACGGTGAAACTGATCGAGCCGTATATTGGGGACGCGACGGGGATTGCGGCGGTAACGGGGCTGCACAAGATTTACACGGCCGAGGGCGGGCAGGTGTATATTTACACGACGACGGACGGCACTGCCATCGATAACCGGTACGTGACGGTGACGGGCACGGCCTGGGACGTGGCGTACATGGATGCCGACTCCGACTCGAACAACACCGTTTATTGAGACAATGGCCGCCTCCTGCGTAACGGATTCGGGGACAGGTGGTTTTGTGGCCGATGTGCTGGCCATTGCCGCGCACCGGGACGACGTGGAACAGACCTGCGGCGGCACGCTGCTGCGGATGGCGGCGCGGGGTCTGCGCACAGCGATCCTGGATCTGACGCAGGGCGAGGCGGGAACGCGAGGCAGCGCGGAAGAGCGGGCCCGCGAGGCGGACGCGGCGGCCAAGGTGCTGGGCGTGGGCTGGCGGCGGGCGCTCGCACTGCCCGATGGCGCGATCGAAAACACCCTGGAAAACCGGCTGGAGATTGTTCGCGTGCTGCGCGCGTTGCGTCCGCGGGTGGTGATTCTGCCGTATTGGCAGGCGCGGCATCCGGACCACGCGATGGTGGCCAGGCTGGGGTACGAGGCGTGCTTCCTGGCGGGCTTGGCGAAAGCAGGTGCGGCACCTGCGGCGCGTGCAGTGGGTGAACCAGCCGATGCGCTTCCTGCGCCGCATCGGCCGTTCAAGATTGTCTACGCCAGCCTTTATGCGGATGTGCGGCCGAGCTTCATCGTGGACATTACTCCCTTCATTGAGCAGCGGCACGCGGCGCTGATGGCGTATCGCTCACAGTATGCGAACCAGGCGGCGGGCGGGGGATTGTTTGTGCCGGAAGAGGAGATTCGCGAGCGGACCTTTGCCGAGGCGCGGCACTACGGGCTGCTGGCGGGGGTGCGCTACGGCGAGCCGTTTGTGCAGAAGGAAGTGGGTCTGGTGGACGATCTGACGCTGGCGCCGGTGCAGTCGATCTGAGGGCGGATAGGGCGCATTTCTCCAGGAGTTGTTTGCTGAGAACGAAGATGGCAACTGGTTTGCCGACTTGGCGCGGCAGCGGTTTGTTGCAAGGACGTGATGGGCATCAGCGGCTGAAGAACATATGCGCACCGATGGCCACCAGGGTTACAGCAAAGCAGCGGCGGAGCCAGATGTCGGGGATGTGTTGCGCGCCGACGGCCCCGAGGTATCCGCCGAGGAGAAAGCCAGCGGCCAGCAGGAGGCCGACGCGCAGATCGGCGTTGCCTTTGCGGTAGTACTCGAAAAAAGCAAAGATGCCCACCGGGGCAAGCAGCGCGGCCAGGGAGGTGCCCTGCGCCTTGTGCTGGTCCATGCCCAGGAGCCAGATGAGCGCGGGGACAAACAAGACGCCGCCGCCAACGCCGACCACGCCGGAGAAGACTCCGACCACCAATCCAACCAGCAGAATCATCCAGGTCAAGGCAAACTCTCCTCATGAGCGGTGCAGGACGCCCCGCCTTCAGCGTGTATCACGGGGAGGGTGAAAACGGGTTAGGAAGAGTGTGGGCAATGCCACGGGGCATGGAGACTATGGGGCCGATCGATTGCGGGGCAGTCCGGCGGCGGCGAGGACGCAGACCGCGGGCATGATGGGCAGGCGGAGGCGGGCGATGCCGGCGGCTCCGCCGGAGACGGCGAGGAGGTAGAGGGAGGCCCCGAGCAAAAGGCAGAGGCAGGAGCGTGGCGCGGCGCCGCGGAGGACCCCGCATGCCGCAAAGATGTAAAGCGCCATGAGGACGATGGCCAGGGTAACCGCGACGGCGGCTTGGAGGGGTTGGCGGCCAGCCAAAGCCAGCGCAGCCGGGAGCGGGCCCTGGTCGCGCTCGCGGGCGAAGGCGTCGTCTTCGATGGGCATATTGGCGAGGTCGAGCAGGATGGCGGCGCCGGGGTTGAAGGCGGTGCGCAGGATGCCGGCGGCGTAGGCGCGCAGAAACGTTCCGGGGTGGGCGCGGAGGATGCGGAGAGACTCGGCGCGCATGGAGTTGAGGCGCTGGGACTGGGACCATGCGGTGGCTTCAGGATGGCGCTCGCGGAACTGTTGGTCGGTGCCGTAGCCGAGCTGGTTCTGGACTTCGGCCAGGGGCTGGCGTTGGATGCGGGCGGCGACATCGGCGGCGGTGAAGAAGTAGAGATTGTGGGTGGGGATGGCGGAGAAGCCGGCGAAGCCCGTCTGGACCCAGTTGCGGAGCTGCCAGGCGGCGAGGAAGGGCAAAACGCAGAGCAGGAAGATGGCAGGGGCGTTCCAGCGCAGGGTGGGGATGCGGATCAGGGACACGAAGAGTCCCACGGCGAGGGCTAAGGGCAGGTAACAGGTCAGCGGGCGCACAAACGTAGCGGCTGCGAGGGAGACGCCGGCGAAGGCAAGCGCACGGAGGTTTTGCGTGCGGAGGAATGCGGCGAGGCGGTCGAGACTGACAAGGAAGAGGAAGAGAAAGAGGGTTTCGGGCAGCAGAAGGATGGAATAGAGGACGGAGAGGGGTTCGAAGGCGAAGATCCAGGCGGCCGCGCGGGCGACGCGACGGTTGGCGAAGACGCGGAAGGCGAGGCGGCCGACGAGGAGGACGGAGAGCGCGGAGAGAAGAATCTGCGCCAGGGATGCGGCGATGGGGCCGACGAGGGTGGCGAGGGCGAGAAAGAGGGGATAGCCGGGGGTGCGGAGGATTTGCGGCAGGCCGTTGACGGCAAAGGCGCCGTGGAGCAGGAGATTGCGGCCGGGGTCGAGATAGCTGTGGGTATCGGGGCGGCTGAGGGCGGCGGAACCGCCGCGGGCAAGCGCGAAAACGAGCAGGGCGAGGCGAACGGCAGCGGCGGCGGCGATGGGCGCAGCCCATGGGCGCGGGCTCCACGGGCGATGCGGAGCTTCAGCCTTCATCGCAGCCTCCCAGCGATTGCTTCCCGGCCTCACAGAATACCTCAGTCGAGAGGCGGCCGCCTGCGGTGGGGCTGACGGGACGGTTGTGGGTGCGGGCGGGGTGGAATTCACAGAACGTTTGCAATCTGTTTGCCTGGTTGCATTAGTCTGTTCATAGTTCCTTGCGGCCTCCGCAAATGCACCTCAACGGCCGCCGGGCGAGGGCAGACCGTTTGAGCCAGACCATTTTTGTACTGGAAGACGACGCCGACATCTCACGGCTGGTGCAGCATCATCTGGAGGCGGCAGGCTTTCAGGCGCGGCTGTTTCACACCCCGACCCACCTGATTCCGGATGCCGAGCGGCAGGCGCCGGCCTTGTTTCTGCTGGACATCATGGTTCCGGGCGGGGATGGGCTGGACGTGTGCCGGCGGCTGCGCAATCATCCGGCGCTTTCGACCATCCCGATTATTTTTTTGACGGCGCGGGCGGGAGAGAACGATCGCGTGCTGGGGCTGGAGCTGGGAGCGGACGACTACATTACCAAGCCGTTTGCGACGCGCGAACTGGTAGCGCGGGTGAAGGCGGTGCTGCGGCGGTTCGAGCGGCCGACGACGCCCTCGGTGATCAGCTTTGAAGAAGTGGTGATCGACGCCAACGCCATGCAGTTGAAGGTGCGGGGCGAGCTGACGACGACGACGGCGACCGAATTCCGGCTGCTGGATTACCTGGCGCGGCATCCGGGGCGGGTGTTCAGCCGCGACCACCTGCTGGACTCGGTGTGGGGCGACGCGCGCTTTGTGACGCCGCGCTCGGTGGATGTGTATGTGCGGCGCATCCGGGAAAAGATCGAGGTTGATCCGGAGAATCCGCGCTACCTGAAGACGGTGCGCGGGGCCGGGTACCGGTTTGAGCTTCCCAAGGGCGAGCAGGGATAGAAGCAGGACCAATTGAAATCGAAGCTATTCACCAAGCTGCTCGGGCTCTTCGTGCTGCTGCTGGTCTTTCAGGCCGCGGCGATGGAGTTTGCCTTGATTCCGCTTGTGGCAGGCAAAGCGCTGGAGCTGGCGCCGGGCAGAGCCGCCCTTCTTCTGCGCCATGAGATTCTCTGGTCGTGCCTGATCGCGCTGGCGGTGGCGATTTCGCTGGCAATCTGGATTGCCGGGCGGATTTCAGTGCGGCTGGAGCGGGTTCTGGCTTTTGCGCAAAAGATGAAGGAGGGCGACCTGGGCGCGCGGCTGGAACTGACCGGCGACGATGTGTTCGCCACACCGGAGGCCGCGCTGAACCGGGCCGCCGAGCAAATTGGCATGAGGTTTGCGGAGCTCGAGAGCCGGCGGCAGGAGCTGGCGGCAATGTTGGACTCGATGCAGGAGGCGGTGGTGGCCATCACGCCGGAGGGGATGGTGCGCTGGTCGAACGCCGTGATGCAGCGGATTGCGGGGACGCCGATTCATGCCGGGAGGCCGCTGGTGCACTCGGTGCGGGACCCGGAGGTGCTGGCCTGCGTCAGGGCGGCGCATGAGCGGCGCGAGGTGCGATCCGGGCGGGCGAGCTCGCTGACGCCAGGGCGGATTTTTGAGATTAACGCCGTGCCGCTGCCCTCGGGCGGGGCGCTGGCCGTGCTGCACGACGTGACGCGGATCGAGGCGGCGGAGAAGTCGCGGCGGGAGTTTATTGCCAATGTGAGCCACGAACTGCGGACGCCTCTGACTTCGATTCAGGGCTACGTGGAAACGCTGATCGAGGAGCCGCAGCCGAACGCGGAGACGCGGCGGGAGTTTTTGGGCGTCATCCTCAAGAACGCCACGCGCATGAACCGGCTGACCGAGGATTTGCTGGCGCTGGCCAGCGTGGAAGGCCCGGACTACAAGCTGGCGCGGCAACCTATGCGGGCCAGCGCGCTGGTGCACGATGCGATTGAGTCGCTGGGCGGGTTGGTGGTGGATTCAGGCGTAAAGCTGGAGGCGGCGGGCGCGCCGGAGTCGCTGGTGATGGCCGATCCGGACGCGATGCACCAGGTGTTCGGGAATCTGATCGAGAACGCGCTCAAGTACGCCAGCGATGGCAAGAAGATCCGCATTGGGGCGCGGGTGGTGGAGAACGGGGTGGAGTTCAGCGTGCAGGATTTTGGGCCGGGGATTGCATCGGAGCACCTGGACCGGATCTTCGAGCGGTTCTACCGGATTGACAAGGCGCGGTCGCGGGAGTCGGGCGGGACGGGGCTGGGGCTGGCGATTGTGAAGCACCTCGTGCAGGCGCATGGCGGGCGGCTGTGGGCGGAGAGCGAGCTGGGGGCGGGGACTACGTTCCGGTTTACGCTGCCGGTGGCCGATCATGCTTCTGCCCGCTAGCGACAGAGAAAATCCCTGCCTATCCCAGGCGCTCGCGGCAAAATTCCGCTCAATCGCTGGTGCGCAGCGGGTCCTCGCACTATGATGGTCAGCGGGAGAAAAGACTATGAATCGCAGGGAGTTTCTGGGTAGTTCATTGACGGCGGGAGCGGCGCTGGCGGCCGGGCCGCTGGCTATGGGCGAGGCAAAGGCAGGCGTGGCGGCGGAGACGGAGAAGGCGGCGAAGCCCGGCATTAAGAAGTTGCCGATCGGGGTCTTCAATCACCCGTTTACGGGGATGCCTCTGGACGAGATGCTGGACAAGTATGTGAGCCTGGGCGCGGAAGCGATTGAGGTGGGCGCGGGAGGTTACAGCGCGACGTCGCAGTGCCCGGTGGCGGAGCTGGCGGCCGACAAGGCCAAGGCGCGGGCGTGGAAGAAGAAGTTCGACGATCGCGGGATTCCCATCCTGGCGTTGAGCGGACATGGGAACTCGCTGCACCCGGACGCGGCCAAGGCGGCGGAGTTCGAGAAGGATTTCAGGAACACGATTGTGCTGGCGGGGATGCTGGAGATTCCGACGGTTGTGGGCTTTTCCGGTTGCCCGGGCGCCACGCCGACGGACAAGTTTCCGGCGTGGATTGTGTACAAGTGGCCGGACGAGTACGCGGAGGCGCTGGAGTGGCAGTGGAAGGAGCGCATCATTCCTTATTGGAAGGAAACGGTCAAGTTCGCAGCGGATCACGGCGTGAAGCGGATCGCGCTGGAGATGCATCCGAACTTTGCGGTGTATAACCCGCGGACACTGATGCGGCTGCGCGAGGCGGTGGGTCCGGTGGTGGGCGCCAACTGCGACCTGAGCCATCTGTTCTGGCAGGGCTGCAATGCGGTGGAGGCGATCCGCTACCTGGCCAAGAATGGCGCTTTGTACCATGGCCACATGAAAGACACGGCCTTCTTCCAGCAGAATGTCGATCGCTTCGGCGTGCTGAACTTCACGCTGACGCCGACGGACCTGGAAGCTTCAGAGTTCTTCCGCTCGGTTGGCTACGGGCACAGCGTGAGCTTCTGGAAGGACGTGATTGCCACCTACATGGAAGTGGGCTTCGACGGCATGTTGAGCGTGGAGAATGAAGATCCGTTGCTGAGCGGCGAGGTTGGGGTGACGCGGTCGCTGGCGGTGCTGAAACATGCGCGGGAGGAGTTGCTGGCCGGCGAGCCGAATCCGGGGGAGGGGCGGGGGTAGGGCTCTGACCGTGGCTCTTCGTTTGTGGTAAGTGAAAGATGTGGTATCCCAGGTCCCGGAAAAGACGGGACCTGGGGCACCCGGCATTTGTGGTGGGCCGGCGGGTGGGCGATTGAGATTTGTGGTATCCCACCCATTCGCGATGAGACTGCGAATGGATGGGGCACGGTGCTCTCGTGGTGGGTCGGGGGTGGGCGATTGAGATTTGTGTTATCCCGGCCTTTCGCGAAGAAGCTGCGGTGCCGCGACCCAAAGGGTACCCCGGCTCCCAATGGGGCACCGGGCCTTCTCAGTTGCCTTCGGTGAGCGGGACGATGGCCTGGGCTGAGACAGCTATATAGAGTCCCGAGGCGAGAATCAGCGCTCCGCCCAGCAGCACATAGAATCCCGGCTTGTCGTGCCAGACGAGGAACGAGACCAGTGTGCCGGTGACGAGCTGGGTGTAATGGTACTGGGAGACGTTGGCCGCCGAGGTGTGCTTGACGGCGATGTAAAAGCAGAGCGTTCCGGCTGCCCAGAAGAAGCCGGTGGCAAAAAGTTCGGCCGTGAGGCGCGGCGTTAAGGGCGCGGCATGAAAGAGCATCAGCACAAATCCCGCCGCCGCCGTGACCAGGCCAGAGAAGAACGCCAGGCTTTCGGGCGTCTCGGTGCGCGTTAACACGCGGGACCAGACCATATTCACCGAGAAACAGGCCACGCAAATCATGCAGGCGGCAAAGCCGATCCAATCGCCATGGCGCGCGCTTCCCCAGGGGTGGACGGCGATGACCACCCCGGCAAAACCTGCAACGATGGCGGCCCACTTGCGACCCGCGAGGCCCTCGCCAAGAAAGAGCGCCGACAGGAGGGCAATGACCATGGGAGCCATGAAGACCAGGATGTAGAAGATGGTCAGCGTGAGGTGGCGCAGCGCGACGACGACGCAGACGGTGTTGGTCATGTCGAGGCAGGCGCGGGCGACCTGCCGGCTGAGGCGCTGCGGCCGCAGCACCCGCGCATCTCCGCGCGCCAGAGCATATGCGCCGAGAAAGATGGCCATGAAGAGGCCGAGGAAGGCGACCATTTCGTAGGCCGGGAGACCCGATGTGCCCATCAGCTTGATGGAACTGTCGCCCAGCACCCAGAAGGTGAACCCGGCCAGCGCAAACCCGATGGCGCGAAGATCGGAAACAGGTGATTTCATAACCTGGCTCCAGTCTAGAAGCTTGAGATCGATTATTCTTCCAGAGTGAATCCAGCGGGTGGAGAATCGGCATCCAAATGGGGCGGATCGGCGCGCTGCCTGCGGCTTGTGTAAAGGAAGGGTCATGGAAGATCGGAAGGTCCTGCTTGTGAAGACGATCGAATTGTTTCTGCGTTTTTGGTGTTGCGTCAGCCGCGCTACGGTCTTGATTGCTGTCTTGATTGGGGGCTGGGCGGCGCAGGGCCAGGAGCGACCTCCGGCGGTTCCGCTGGTGGCGCACAATCCGTATTTCAGCGTGTGGTCGATGGCGGACAAGCTGACGGATGAAGAAACCAAGCACTGGACGGGGACGGCGCAGCCCATGCATGGGCTGGCGCGGATCGATGGGAAGACGTGGCGGTTTATGGGCGCGGAGCCAAAGGACGCGCCGGCGATGAAGCAGGTTTCGCTGGAGGTTACGCCGACGCATACGGTTTACAAGTTTGAGGCGGGGCAGGTGGAGCTGACAGTGAGCTTTTTCACGCCGGCATTTCCCAGGGACCTGGATACGCTGTCGCGGCCAGTGACGTATTTGACGCTGAGCGCTACGGGGAAGGGGCAGCACGAGGTTTCGCTGCTGGTGGATGTGGACCCGGTGATTGCCGTCGATTCGGCGGACGAGGCGGTGACGTGGGGGCGGTCGCGCGCGGAGGGGTTGACGGTGCTGAACGTGGGCTCGCGGGATCAGCGGGTGCTGAACCGGCCCGGAGACAACCTGCGCATCGATTGGGGGTATTTTCACCTGGCGGTTCCGGACGCGGCCCCGAACCAGATTGCCGCGCGCGTTGCATTGAGCGGAGACGCGGTAAGGGAGTTTGCGGCGACTGGGACGTTGCCGGCCAGCGACGAGATGGATATGCCGCGGATGCCGCGCGAGGGCTCGGCGCACCTGGCAGTGCTGCTGCCGATGGGGAAGGTGTCCGGCGAGGCGGTGAGGCGGCATGTGCTGCTGGCTTATACCGAGGGGTACGCGATCGAGTACCTGGGGCGGAAGCTGCGGCCTTATTGGCAGCGTAACGGGATGACCGTGGAGCAGATGCTGGCGACGGCGGAGAGCGGGTACCCGCAGCTCGAGGAGCGGGGACAACGGTTTGACGCGGAGCTGACGGCGGATTTGGAAAAGGCCGGCGGGAAGGTTTACGCGCAACTGGCGGCGCTGGCTTACCGGCAGACACTGGCGGCGCATGAGTTGGCGGCGGATGTGGACGGGATGCCGATGCTGTTTCCCAAAGAGAACTTTTCGAACGGGTGCATCTCGACGGTGGATGTGCTGTATCCGTCGGGACCGTTCTTTCTGTTTTTCAATCCGGAGTTGCTGGAGGCGCAACTGAAGCCGGTGCTGGAGTACGCGGCGCTGCCGAGGTGGAAGTGGCCGTTTGCGCCGCACGATTTGGGGACGTATCCGCTGGCGGACGGACAGGTGTATGGGGGCGGTGAACGGACGGAAGACGACCAGATGCCGGTGGAGGAGAGCGGAAACCTGCTGATCCTGGGGTCGGCGATGGAGAAGGAGCGGGGGAACTGGGAGTTTGCGCGGGAGTATTGGCCGCAGTTTACGAAGTGGGCGGAGTATCTGCGCGACAAGGGGCTGGACCCGGCGAACCAGCTCTCGACGGACGACTTTGCCGGACATCTGGCGCATAACGCGAATTTGTCGATCAAGGCGATTGAGGGGCTGGCGGCTTATGCGGCGATGGCGGAGGGGGTGGGCAGGCCGGAGGTTGCGCAGGAATATCGAAAGCTGGCGGCGGGGATGGCGGCGCGGTGGGAGACGATGGCGGCGGATGGCGACCATTCCAAGCTGGCGTTTGACAAGGCCGGGACCTGGAGCCAGAAATACAACCTGGTGTGGGACCAGATTCTGGAGTTCAACCTGTTTCCGGCGGAGGTGCGGGAGAAGGAGATGGCTTTTTATCTGCGGCATCTGAACACATTTGGGCTGCCGCTGGACAATCGCAAGGAATACACCAAGCTGGACTGGGAGGTTTGGACGGCGACGCTGGCGGAGAAGCGCGAGGACTTCGATGCGTTGATGAAGCCGATCGGGCGGTGGGTGAACGAAGGGCCGAGCCGGGCGCCGTTGACGGATTGGTACGATACGGTGAGCGGGAAGCAGGAGGGTTTCCAGGCGCGGTCGGTGGTGGGCGGGGTGTATATCAAGGCGCTGGCCGACAAGGAACTGGCGGCGAAGTGGCGGAGCCGGGTGGAGCGGTAGGGGCGCATCCGGGAGCGCGGCAAGAAACCTTGAAAACCGGCTCTCGATTCAAACCCCAGTAACATTGCCGGTAGACAATGAATAGCGGCAGGTTATCTGCGAGGGAGAGATTCGTGAAAAAAGCGTTTTTGGCCGTTTTGTTAGTTGGTTTGGCCTGGAGCACCGCACAGGCACAGAAGTTGACCGGGGCAGGCGCGACCTTCCCTTACCCGATTTATTCCAAGTGGTTCAGTGAGTACAGTGCTGCGCATCCGGGGGTGGAGATCAACTACCAGTCGATTGGTTCGGGCGGGGGCATCCGGCAGATTTCGGCTGGAACTGTGGACTTTGGCGCGTCGGATGGGCCGATGACCGACGAGCAGTTGGCCGCGTCAAAGGTCAAGCTGGTGCACATTCCCACAGTTCTGGGCGCGGATGTGCCGGCCTTCAACGTTCCGGGAGTGAGCGACCTTAAGTTCAGCCCTGACGTGCTGGCGGACATATTCCTGGGCAAGATCGTGAACTGGAACGATGGACGTATCGCCAAGGACAATCCGGGCGTAAGCCTACCCAACCAGAAGATCATTGTGGTTCACCGCTCGGACGGCAGCGGCACCACGTACATCTGGACCGATTACCTGAGCAAGGTGAGCAGCGAATGGGCTAACGGGCCGGGTAAGGGGACTTCGGTTGCGTGGCCGGTGGGCGTGGGCGGCAAGGGGAATGAGGGCGTGGCCGGACTGGTGCGGCAGTTGCCGGGAGCCATGGGCTACATCGAGTTGATTTATGCTCTGCAAAACCATATCTCCTTTGGCTCAGTGAGGAACCCGGCGGGGAACTTCATCAAGGCATCGATCGGGGGAGTCACCGAGGCCGGGGCAAGCGTGAAGCAGATGCCCGCCGACTACCGGGTATCGATTACCAACGCGCCGGGCGCCAACTCGTACCCGATATCGAGTTTTACCTGGCTGCTGGTGCCGTTGAAGTCTCCGGATGCGGCCAGAGGCAGGGTCCTCAAGGACCTGCTGAGCTGGATTGTCAACTCCGGTGAGAGCGAAGTTGAGGCTCTTTCGTATGCGCCGCTTCCCAAGTCGGTTGCCGAGAAGGTGCTGAAGACGGTTTACTCGTTGCAGTAAATGTGGTGGGTGGGCGAAAGGGTCCGGCATGATTGCCGGACCTTTTCTCTTTTCGGGAGAAGTTTTGCGGCGGGGCGAGAGAGCTAGCGGCCGAGGTGCTCTTCGATGAGGCGATCGACGAGCGGGGAGAGCTGCTCTGCGGTGCGCGGGAGCACGAAGGCTTTGGCCTTTTCGTCCCAGTCGAGTTTGAAGCTGGTGGAGAGGGCGGAGATCCAGATCTGGCGCACGGGGGTGTTGGGCGTGATGACGAATTTACCCCGCGGCTCATCGAAGAGGACGTTGAGCACGCCATTCTGTTCCTCGACTTCAAAGCCGGCGTCGTTGTCTTCCTCGCGCGCGAAGAGGTGCTGTTTCAGGGCTTCAAGATGTATCTCGGCGAGGGAGCGGAATTCGAGTTCATCGACCATGGAGCCAGTGTAGCAAGGCGGCGTTGGGAGCGGTGACGGAGTGGTTCTTTCCGCCCCTACAGGGCGGAGGTTCTCAGATGGGCCAGGTTCCCAGGATTTCATCCCGGGCTATTTTCCATTCGTCCCTCCGGGAGGAAGGGCGGTGGCACATTTGGTGAACCGGCTGAGAAGGAGGGTTTGCGGCGGTGTGTTTGGCGAGACTGAGAGAGCGGGTTCTGCCGGTGTGGCAAAGGGCTATTCGAGGTTTTGGATTTGCTCGCGGGCTTTTTCGATTTCGGATTTCATGGCGAGGCCGAGTTCGGTGATGCGGGTTCCCTTGCCGGCGACGCTGCCGGTTTTGGAGAGCAGGGTGTTGGCTTCGCGATTCATCTCCTGGAGGAGGAAGTCGAGTTTTTTGCCGACTTCGCCGCCGGCGGCGAGCAACTCGCGGAAGTGGCCGATGTGGGTGTAGAGGCGTGCGATCTCTTCGGAGATGTCGCTACGCTCGACGAGCACGGCCACTTCTTCAAGCAGGCGCTGGCGGTTGAACTCCGGGCCGGTGGCGGCTTCAAGGCGTTGCGCGAGGCGCTCCTGGTAACGCTGCTCGACCTCAGGGCGGAGGGCGGCCACGCCATCTGTGGCCTCGGCGAGGCGGTCGAGGGTGGCGTTGAGAACGGCGGCGAGCGACTCGCCTTCGCGGGCGCGCATGGCGTTCAACTGCTGGATGAGGGGACCGATTTCAGCCAGGACGCTGGCGGTGAGCGCTTCAAGGTCTTCGTCGCCGTTGGAGCGATTGTCCGATTGCAGCGCGTTGGGCAGGCGGAAAATGGCGTTGAGATCGGGCTTTCCGTCGAGGCCGTGTTCCTCGCGCGCGGCGGCAAAGGCGGCGAGATAGTTGCCGACCAGCTCGCGGTTGAAGCCGGCGGTCTGTTGGGTGGAGCGATCGAGGGAGAGCGTGAGGTCAACATGTCCGCGGACGAGCGAGTCTTTGAGGGCGCGGCGGAGCTCCATATCGAGGGCGTCCAGGCCGGAGGGCAGGCGCAACTGGAGGTCGAGAAAGCGGTGGTTCACGCTTTTGACGCTGAGGGTGTAACTGAGCTGGGCGTCATGGGGAAGAGGTACGCGGACCTGGGAACGCGCGAAGCCGGTCATGGAATAAATCGACATGGTGCTAGTCCTTTGTTCCGGTGGAGAGCGCCTGGGCAAAGCCGACTGCATCGGGGGCGAGCGGGTCCTGGCCGGCGGGCTCGGGCACATCCATGAACTGGAGTTGATAGAGGCGTTGATAGGTGGGCGAGGTGGTCAAGAGCTCATCGTGCGAGGCGATGGCGGTGATGCGGCCGTCTTCAAGGACGGCAATGCGGTTGGCGCGGCGGATGGTGCCGAGGCGATGGGCGATGACGAGGACGGTGCGGCCCTGCATGAGATTGGCGAGGGCGGCCTGGACCAGGGACTCGCTTTCGGAGTCGAGGGCCGAGGTGGCTTCATCGAGAATCAGGATGGGCGCGTTTTTGAGAATGGCGCGGGCGATGGCCATGCGCTGGCGTTCTCCGCCGGAGAGGCGAAAGCCCTTTTCGCCGATGACGGTGTCGTATCCCTGGGGCATGCGGAGGATGAAGTCGTGGGCCAGGGCGTTGCGCGCGGCCTGCTCGACCAGGTTGAGATGAATCTCCGGCTGGCCGTAGGCGATGTTGTTGCGCACGGTGTCATTGAAGAGGATGGTCTCTTGCGTGACCTGGGCGACGTGGCGGCGCAAGGAGCCGAGGGTAAGGCTGCGGATGTCGTGGCCGTCAATGAGGATGCGGCCGGAGGTGACGTCAAAGAAGCGCGGGATGAGATTGACGAGGGTAGACTTGCCGGCGCCGCTGGGGCCGACCAGGGCCAGGACTTCGCCGCTGCTGACTTCGAGGTTTACATTGTGGAGGATCTGATGCTCGCCCTCTTCGGTGGAGTAGGAGAAACCCACATCTTCAAACTTGACGCCCTGAGCGAATTTCTTGAGCGCAACCGCGTGAGGCCGTTCTTTGACGTCGTCCTCGGCGTCAAAGAAGCCGAAGATGGACATGGAAGCGCCCATGGCCTGCTGAAAGCTGTTGTAGAAGTAGGCGAACTTGCGGACCGGATCGTAGAGCTTGAAGAGCAGGATAATGAATGCGGCGAAGAGGCCCATGGTCATGTGGCCGTGGAGGATCTCATTGCGGCCGATGAACAGAAACATGGCGATGGCGATGGCGCCGATGGTGTCCATGAGCGGAGAGCTGATGGACTGAATGCGGACGCTGCGCAGGTTGGCGCGGAAGAGACGCGTGGCGGCCTTTTTGAAGCGGAGGATCTCCCAGAGTTCGGTGTTGAAGGCCTTGACGATGCGGTTGCCGGTGACGGTTTCGTGAAGGATGTTCTGAATTTCGGCTAACTTGTCCTGGCCGGTGCGGGTGCGGGTGCGGACCTCGCTGCCGATTTTGCGCGCAGAGGTGACGACGACAGGGATGAAGAGCACAAGGGCCCAACTGAGATGACCGCCGAGCTTGATGACGAGAATGAGGCCGACGAGGAAGGTGAAGAACTGCTGAAGGAACTCGCCGATGACGGAGCTGACGGCAACCTGCACGCGATCTACGTCGTTGATCAGCGTGGAAAGGATGGTGCCGGTGGGGTGCTTGTGGAAGAAGCTGGAGGAGCGGCGCAGCGTGGCTTCGTAGAGGTGGTTGCGGAGGTCGGTGATGGTGCCGAATCCGGCATAGTTGACGAGGTAGGTGCCGAGGTAATCGCAGATGCCCTTGAAGAGCGTGGAGAGCACGAGCGCGCAGGCGACGACAACCCATGCGTTGTGCATGTGCATGAAATGGGGAATCAGTTGGCGGAGATCGAAGTGCCATTTGCTGTTGGGAAGGCCGAGAGTGATGGGGCCTTCAGGCGCGTCGGGACGGAGAACCTGATCGAAGATGGGCTGGAAGAGGAGGATGCGGAAGTTGTCCAGCAGGCCGACCACGGCCAGCAGCAACACGCCGGGGAACCACTGCAACGTGTAGGGCAGTCCGTAGCGCAGGAGACGGAGGAGATTCTTCATGCCGGCTGAACCGACCTTTGAGAGCGAGATTCGGGGACAGGCCGCGGGCGTGAGGTGCGCAACTCCATCTCAGTATTGTAGCTGGCGGTCCTAGTGTGGTGTCCGGAATGTTCTTTGAAGAACAAACGCAGATCCTTCGACTCACCACCCCCAAGCTCCACCCCACGGACGAAGACCTGTCCGCGGGGACCCCGGACCTGAAAAGCGCTTGGGGCCCCTTTCGCTCAGGATGACAGCGAGAATAATGCTGCGAATTTTTGGGACATGATACTTGCTTTCGGATCTCTCCGCTACTTGCCTTCGGATCTATCGAGGAGGCGGGTGGTGGAGACGCCTTCAACGAGAGGGACGATTCTGACCTGACCGCCCCAGGCTTTGACTTCGTTTGCACCGACGACGGATTCGGGATTGTAGTCGCCGCCTTTGACGAGGACATCGGGCCGGACGGCGACGATGAGATCCAGCGGAGTGGGTTCGGCGAAGACGACGACGGCATCGACGGCAGCCAGCGCGGCCAGCACGCGCGCGCGTTCTCGCTGGCCGACGACGGGGCGTGCGGAGCCGCGGAGGGCGCTCAAGGATGCGTCGCCGTTGATGGCGACGATGAGCTTGTCGCCGAGGCGGCGCGCCTGCTCGAGCAGGGTGATATGGCCGATGTGCAAGAGGTCAAAGCAGCCATTGGTAAAGACGACGCGCTCGCCGCCGGCTTTCCACTGGGCCACGCGGGTGAACAGCTCGGCGCGGTCGACGACTTTATCTTCAGCATGGAGGGCGAACTCGGGCGCCAGGGCAGCGAGCAATTCGTGCTTTTCGACCGGGACGGTACCGACCTTGCCGACCACAATGCCGGCGGCGACGTTGGCGAGTTGCACGGCCGTTTCCGGCTGGAGCGCCGAGGCCAGGCAAAGGGCGAGCACGGCGATCACCGTGTCGCCGGCTCCGGAGACATCGAAGACCTGACGTGCGACGGCGGGGGCAATGAAGCGGGTGCCTGGGCGCAGGAGGGCGATGCCTTTTTCACTGAGGGTGGCGAAGAGGAATTCGAGATTGAATGTGGGGACCATGGCCTGGCCCGCGGCAAGCAGCTCTTCAAGAGGGCGAGGGGCGCCGGCGGTTTGCATGTGCGCGGCGGCGGAGAGTTCGCCGAGATTGGGACAGATGGCGGTTGCGCCGCGATAGCGGGCGAAGTCAGCGTTCTTGGGATCAACCAGCACGGGGATGCCGAGGTTGCGCGCGGCCTGGATGATGGACTGGCAGACGCCCGGCGCGAGCACTCCCTTGGCGTAGTCGGAGAGAATGACGGCGTGGCAGCCGGGGAGTTGAGCGAGGACATTCGCGACGAGGCGGTCGTAGTCGGCCTGCTCGCGCGCGGCGAGGCGCTCGCTGTCAAGGCGCAGCATCTGCTGCTGTCCGCCGAGGATGCGGGTTTTGGTGATGGTGGGAAAGCCGTGGCAGGGTACGAATTGCGGAGAGATTCCTTTATCGCGGAGACATTGCGCGAGGAGGCGCTCGTGCTCGTCGCCACCGGTGAAGCCGGCGAGGATGGTTTGCGCGCCGAGGCAGGCGAGGTTCATGGCGACGTTGGCGGCACCGCCGGGCTGCTCGCTTTGATGGGTGGCGCGGACGATGGGGACGGGCGCCTCGGGCGAGATGCGGCCCACCTCGCCCCAGATGTAGCGGTCGAGCATGACGTCGCCAACCACGAGGATGCGCTTGCCGGACCACGCGTGCTCAATCTCCTGGAGCACTTCGTGCAGTTGATCGATCACCGGGTGATGCTCCTTTCGATTCGAGTTTGCGCGGCGCCGGCTGCGGCCTCGTGGAGAGCTGGCGTTGCATCGTTGTTATCATAAACAGTGTGGCAGACTCCTCCAACGTTTCGTTCGTTACCGGTCTTCGCACGGTCTTTCTGGACCGCGATGGAGTGGTGAACGAGAAATTGCCCGAGGGGCAGTTTGTGCAGTCGTGGAGCGACTTCAAAATCCATGCGGGCGTTGCGGGAGCCATTGCGCGGCTGAATCGGGCGGGGCTGCGGGTGGTGGTGGTTTCAAACCAGAGCGGGATTGCGCTGGGGTTGTATACAGCGGAAGATGTGGGGGCGATTCACGCTGGCATGCAGGAGCTGCTGGCGCGGCAGGGCGCGCATGTGGACGGCTTCTACTTTTGCCCGCATGGCAAGGGACAATGCAACTGCCGCAAGCCGCTGCCGGGGTTGTTTGAACAGGCGGTTGCGGAGTTCCCGGAGATTACCGGCGCATCAAGCGTGATGATCGGCGACTCGCTGCCGGATATCGAGTTTGGGCAGAGACTGGGGATGAAGACGATTTTCATTGAAGGGAATCGGGAGCGGCAGAAGCCGGGTGCGGAGACGGCCGGCGCGATGGCCGGCGCGCGATTCTCTTCGCTGGCCGAAGCGGTGGAATGGCAGCTTGCGGAGCGGGGAGCCGAACTAGGAAGAAACTGAATGCGACTATGCTGGCGATGGGCCAAGAGCCTATCTCTAGTTCTCACGCGGAGACTAAAGCCCCCAACTTTATTACGGTGTTCTCGGCACGGCTGAACAGCTTGCAAAAAAGGGCCCATTTTGGCCGAAAAGCCCGAAAAGCATACCTCAGGGCCTAAAGTGCCTGCGTGAGAACCAGGCTTTCATAGCCAGCGAGCGAAACAGTGGACGTTGGGTGGAAGACGGTTGTATTGAAAAGCAGCAAGTTAGCGCCGCTTCGCGGCATAGCAAGTCAGCAAGTTAGCGCTAAGGTCAAGTTCTCACGCAGACACTAAAGGCCCTCTTGCTTTGATGGGCTCTATATCAGGGATAAATCCCCGGCCTACCGCCCGGACCAGTTCTTCCGCAGGCTGTGAGACCGTGCCCTTTCAAGGCGGCTTGATTGGCTATGCGGTTGAAGCGTTGCCCTTTCAATAACGGTTTATGAGGTGGCTTCGAGTACCGTGGTGACGGCCTCTTCCATCTCCGCAACGGTGATGGAGGCGAGACAACGGCGATCTTCGTCGATGCAGGTTTCGAGGTTGCATCCATAACAACTGGTTTGGTGGTAAACGATCTGGTTGCGCGGCCCGGCGGGAAACCAGACGCCGGGAAGGCCGCGCGCTGAGAATGCGATGACACAGGGTGTGCCGACCGAAGCGGCCAGGTGCATGGGGCCGGAGTCGGGGCCGAGAAAGACCGCGGCATGGGCCAGGACCGCGGCGGTTTCTCGCGGGGTGAGATGGCCGCAGAGGTTCAGCGCGGGTCCTGTCCACGCGGCGGCGGCGTACTCGCTTGCGGCAGAGTCCTCGGCTGCGCCGATGAGAACGAGGGCATGGCCGGGATAGGCAGTGTTCAAGAGCCCGAGGAGCCCGCGCCAGTTCTCTTTGCCCCAGTCCTTTGCCTGCATCTTGGTGCCGGGGCCGCAGGCGAGGATGGGGCGGCCCGCGAAGGGCGCGAGGAGTTGACTGGCCTTGGCAGTCTCCGCATCCGAGAGGCGCAGGCCAGCATCGAGCAGGTCGGCGGGATCGGCATCGGCGAGGGTGGAGATGCAGCGCAGGAGCCGGGCGGACTCGCGCTCCCAGAGGCCGGTGGAGGGATCGAACCGGTTGTCGGCCAAATCGCCGACGGGAAGGCCGACGATCCGGCGAATTCCGCAGAGCCGGAAGAATGCGGCATCGCGCTGGACGGCGTTTTCGCCGCGGGGCGCGGTGAGGTAGACGAGGAGATCGGGTCGGAAGCGGCGAATTTTCAGAGCCAGGCCGAGGACGGCGAGGGGATTGCGAGAGCCGGTGGTGTAGCTCATGTAGCCATGAACGAGTCCGGAGCCATTGAGCACGGCGGCTGCGGTGGGGGCCTTGGCGTGAATGGGGAAGTTGGAGAGCAGGATGCGTGCTGCCTGGGGGAAGGCCCGCTCAATGAGAAGGAAGCACGGCAGAGCCGCGACCGTGTCGCCCAGGCTGCCGAGGCGATAAATCAAAACCTTCTTCACTGAGCTGTCAGGTTGCAAACGGACGATCTCCCCGCACAGTGCGCCACTAGTATTTTCGCAGATCGACGATGGCCTTGAGGATGGTCTCGGGCTGGGGCAGGATGGCATCTTCAAGGATGGGCTGGTAGGCGACGAAGGTGTCCATGGCGCCGATGCGGCGGACGGGGGCGTCGAGGGAGTCGAAGAGCTCTTCGCCGGTGCGGGCGGCGAGCTCAGCGCCATAGCCCCAACTGATCATGTCCTCGTGGGCGACGAGGACGCGGCTGGTTTTGCGGACCGAGATGGCGATGGTCTCCCAGTCGTAGGGGCTGAGGGTGCGGAGATCGATCAGCTCGACTTCGATGCCGTGCTCGCGATGGGCGCGCTCGGCGGCCTGCTGGGCACGCGGGACGATGGCGCCATAAGTGATGAGGGTGATGTGCGAGCCGGGACGGACGATGCTGGCTTTGCCGAAGGGGATGGCGAAGTCGGGACCGGGATAGGGCGCGCGACCCCAGGTTTCGCGGTAGAGGCGCTTGTGCTCGAGGAAGAGGACCGGATCGTCGCAGCGGATGGCGGTACGCAGCAGGCCGTTGGCGTCGAGGGCGTTGGAGGGGAAGACGACGCGCAGGCCGGGGATGTGGGTGAAGATGCTTTCGCCGGACTGCGAGTGGTAGATGGAGCCGCCGGTGAGATAGCCGCCGATGGGCGCGCGGATGACGACCGGCGAGGCCCAGACGCCGTTGGAGCGCCAGCGCATGAGGGCGAGCTCGTTGTGGATCTGGTGCATGGCGGGCCAGATGTAGTCGAAGAACTGGATTTCGACGACGGGCTTCATGCCGCGGACGGCGTAACCGATGGCGCGGCCGACGATGTTGGCTTCAGCGAGCGGTGAGTTGAAGACGCGCTCGGAGCCGAACTCGGTTTGCAGGCCGGCGGTGAGCTTGAAGACGCCGCCTTTGCCCTTGACTTCGGCAAGGGCCTGCTCGCGGCTGGCGTCGGCCACGTCTTCGCCGTAGACGACGATGCGGGGATCGCGGCGCATCTCGTCGTGGAGGCAGGCGTTGATGAGGTCGGCCATGGTGTGGGGCTGATTGCCCTGGGAGCTGTGTGCCTTGCCGGGATGGGAGCCGGGGGCTTGAGCGTGTTCGGCGGCGAAGGCGGGGCCGGTGGGGTCAAGGTCTTCGGAATAGACGTGGAGGAGGATGTCTTCGACCTGGGGCAGCGGCGCCTGGAGGGCGTGTTCTGCGGCCTCGGCGGCTTCGCGGTCGGCGGCGTGCTCGAGTTCGACGATCTGCTCTTCGGTCAGGATGCCCTCGCGCAGGAGGCGCATCTGGAATTGCGAGATGGGATCGCGGAGGGCGTCGGTCTCGCGCTCGGCCGCGGAACGGTAAAGGCGGTCATCGTCAGAGAGCGAGTGGGAGTATGCGCGGACGCAGTGGCCATGGACAAAGGCGGGACCGAGGCCAGCGCGGCAATGGGCTGCTGCTTGCTGGAAGGCGAACAGACAGGCCTCGGGATCGGTGCCGTCGATCTCGGCAAAAAAGAAGTTGGGGAAGTTGGCGACCAGGCGAGAGATGTTGCCGCCGGGCGTGTTCACTTCCACCGGGACGCTGATGGCGTAGCCGTTGTCTTCCACGCAGAAGATGACGGGCAGCTTCTGGTTGGAGGCGGTGTTGAGGGCCTCCCAGAATTCGCCCTGGGAGGTGGAACCTTCGCCGAGGGAGGTGAAGACCACTTCTTCGCCGTTGAATTTGACGTCGCGGTAGGCGCGGTAGTCGCCCGGCGCTTTTTCGGCGGCTTCGGGATGGCGGCTGAAGTAGCGGCCGGCCTCGGCGCAGCCCACGGCATGGAGCAACTGGGTGGTGGTGGAGGAGGAGGAACAGACGATGTTGAGGGCGCGGCTGCTCCAGTGGGTAGGCATCTGGCGACCGCCCGTGGCCGGATCGGTGGCTGCGCCGACGGCCTGGAGCATCATGTCAGTGGGAGTGACGCCGAGGGCGAGGCAGAGCGCGCGGTCGCGATAGTAGGGGAAGACCCAGTCGATGCCGGGACGCAGCGCCAGACCTGCGCCGACCTGGAGCGCTTCATGGCCGGCGCCAGAGATCTGGAAATAGATCTTCTGCTGCCGCTTGAGCAGAATCTCACGGTCGTCCATGCAGCGGGAAAGAACCATGAGCCGGTAGATCTCGATTTTCTGTTGCGGGGTCAGCCCGACTGCGGCGCCCGGCTGGGGCCCGCGAGCGCTGGTAATTGCCAGCTCCATTCCGGTTACTCCTCAGTGGGTGTTTTCGTCAAAAAATAGCGAAGGTTGCAGGGGAACCTGATTTGATTGTACCAACCGGGCTGGCGTTGGAACGGGAAACAGCTCGATGTGGTGTTCAAGGCAGTTGGCAACCGGTTATTGGACGCCGAGCGACTGGATCGGCATGGGGCCTCCCTGACTATCGCCGACGGCGATGGCCATCTTCGATCTGACATTGCGCGCCAGTTTTTCAATCTGCTGAAGTTTGCGTAACTGCGCGGGCGTGAGCGTGGCGGTGTTGGCGGCGGCCAGTTCAGCATGGAGTTCATTGGCCAGGCGGAGCAGCTTGCCGGCGTCGGAGACCATGGAGATTTGGCGCGCGGCATTGCGCATTTGGAGCAGTTTTTGGTCTTCCATGCCCGAGGTGTCTTTCAAGGGCATGGATGTGTCGTTGGGCTTGGAACTGGGCGGACCGTAGCGGATCGTTTGTCCGTTCTGGGCAATCATCCTGGCGCTGGAAGACAAGGCCAGCAGGATGGCCAGAGCCAGCGCCCCCCCGGCACTGCGATTGACCCAGCGCCGGATCGCGGTGTGCGCGGATGACCAGGCCGCAAGCGGCATGTGAGCAGATCCTCGAAACCGGCATGGCATTGACGACATTGACGACCTCCTCCTGACACTTGGCTCAAATTGAGCGGATGCCGGCAGGGGTGCTAATTGAACCCGAGTGTCTGGATGGGCATCATGCCTCCCTCGGTGTCTGAGACAGAGATGGCCATTTCGATTCTTACCTTGTGGGCGAGTTTTTCGATCTGCTGAATTTTGCGCAACTGCGCGGGTGTGAGCGAGCTGGTGTTGTTGGCGGCCACTTCCGCATGTAGTTCGCTGGCCAGGCGGAGGAGCTTGCCTGCGTCAGAAACCATGGACAATTGGCGCGCGGCGTTGCGCATTTGGAGGATGCGCTGGTCCTCAGTGCCGGAGGCGTCTTTCATGGGCAAGGAATGGCCGGTGGGCTGGACGCTGGGGGGATTGTAGCGGGTGGCCACGCTGCCTGGTAGGGCGCCTCCCGAAAGCTGGGCGTGCATTCCAGTGCTGCCGGCCAAGGCGAGCAGGAACGATGGAGCGAGGATTCGGCAGAGATGCCGATTGGCCCAACGGGCAATGAAACGGCGCGGGAAATGCACGGTCGCGCGCGGCGCCTGTGGGGATGGCTGCATCGGGCATGGTGGGAACGACATCGGCGACCCTCCTATTTCGCTCCAACTTCCGTGTTCATCTTGAGCCTGACGTCGTGGGCGAAGCGCTCAATCTCGTCGGCTTTGCGGATGACGCCGATGGAAAGCGTGTCTTTGTTGCTCTTTTCTATGTCGGCCATCAGATCGTTGGCCATTTTGAGCAGCCTTGCGCTTTCCTCGGCAATTTGCCGGTTGGGATTCCGATTGCCTGCATCCGCAGTAGACGGAGCAGGCTTTTCGGCAGCCGTTGCGGCAGCGGCGCTTGCGGCTGGGGGACTGCCGGCATTTGGAGCCGTTGTGGCCGCAGTGGGGCTTGGCGAAGCGGTTTGCGGCTGCTGTGCGGCCAAGGCTACGCCGAACAGGGTGACCGCGGCGCAAAGACAGGCCAGAGACAATGGCGCCTGGAGCTTGCGGGAACCTTGCTTTCGTGGACGCAGTTGTCTTTTTGTGAACGTCATGGGGAAGTTCCCTCAGACAGATCGATTTACGAATGCCGGGAGGCAGGACCTGCTTCCCAGGGGAGTGGGATGCGGCCCTTCCTGCGCACAGTCTAATCTAGGAAGAGGAGATTTGGCGTGCATCCTTTTTTGCTGGCGGTAAGGCCGGGCTGGTTTCAAGAAGGGCGATTTCTGGGCCGGGTGCTGGATGAGTGGGGGTTGGACATCCAGGAGTTCATTCGCCTGAAGCTGCCGCACCTGCTGCTGGTTGCCGTTATCGCCTTTCTGCTCAACAGGTTACTGCGACTGATCACGCATCGCATGATCCGCGTGGCCGAGCAGCACGCGAGCGGCCCGGCACGCATTGGGCAGGTGAAGACGCTGGCCGGGGTGATCCGGACGACTGGGCTGGCGATTATCTGGGTGATCACCGGATTGCAGATTCTGGGGGCGCTGGGGGTGAATCTGGCTCCCTTGCTGGCCTCGGCCGGGGTGGCGGGGATCGCCATAGGCCTGGCGGCGCAGAACATTGTGAAAGATGTGCTGAACGGAGTGCTGATCCTGATTGAGGACCAGTTCAACGTGGGGGATACGGTGCGGCTGGCGGGCCTGGCTGGAACCGTGGAGGCGATGACGCTGCGCAAGACCACGGTGCGCGACGCGGACGGGACACTCTACGTGATTCCCAACTCGCAGATTTCGACCGTGGCGAACCTGAGCATCGGCTACTCGGTGGCGCAGGTGAACGTGAGCGTGGACTTCAGCGCCAACCCGGACGAGGTGATGAAGCTGCTTAAGGGGATTGCCATGGATCTGCGCGCCAGCGAGGAGTTTGGCGGGGTGTTGGTGGCCGACCCGCAGATTCTCGGGGTGGATGCGATCAAGGGATCGGAGCTGATTTTCCCGGTGGTCTTCAAGACGCTGGCGACCAAGCAGTACGCGCCGGTGCGGGAGTTCCGGCGGCGGGTGCGGCTGGCGCTGGAAGAGCACCATCTTCTGCCGGGCGACCCTTACCGCGTGTTCAGCGAGTTTGGCGAGGGGGGCCGTGGCGTGGGGGATGCGAATGCGGGCGCGTCCAGGTCTGAAGCCGCGGCGCGGCCGGATCCTACGGCGGTCAAGGCTACGGATGGGAATCCATTCAGCGGGGAATAGGGCACCGATCCTCAGCCTGAAGCGGAGAACTCTGTCCCAGGCTGGATGCGGATTCGGTGGCGAGATTATTGACGGCGCGGAAGACGCAGCGGTTGCGACCGCCGGCCTTGGCGGCATAGAGAGCCTTATCGGCAGTTGCCAGCACGGTCCCCACGCTGGCCGACCCTTCAGATGGATCAAAGACGGTGGCGCCGATGCTGCAGGTGAAGGTGAATGCGGCCTCGCGGGTTTGGACATGCAGGTTGGAGATGGAGGCAAGCAGGGTGTCGAGCCGTTGGCTGGCGGCTTCGGGCGGAATTTCGGTGAGGACCAGCAGGAACTCCTCTCCGCCGTATCGTCCGGCGTGGTCATAGGAGCGCTTGGCGGAGTCGACGGCGGCGGAGAACCAGCGCAGAGCTTCATCGCCGGCCAGGTGGCCGTAGGCATC